>Ga0207681_10000025_pt1 | contig 203205 bp, 173 predicted proteins | sample KBSS53metaG_FD_184324 | JGI IMG/M metagenome (GOLD analysis project Ga0207681, IMG submission 184324) | Switchgrass rhizosphere microbial communities from Kellogg Biological Station, Michigan, USA - KBS S5-3 metaG (SPAdes) (version 2) | ecosystem: Host-associated > Plants > Roots >...
CCCGCCACCAGACTGTCCAACAGCTCCGGGGGAATCACCGGACCCGACGACGGAAGACTCTTCTTACGAGACATACACACTCCTTCTAAGTCATGTATATCCCACACACAGAATTTCCGACAGACCCTAGGGCCCCATGTCGTTCCCTCCTTGGAAAGGTCTCCATAGGATACCGCTTCCTCGCCGGGGAGATGGCCCACCTTCTCGGCTGGACCGCCAACCCTGGCGAGCCGTCCGCCAACCCTGGCGAGCCGTCCGCCAGACCGGTAGTGTCCTGTTTTGAAATTAGCCCCACTTGACCCACCCGCACGCATCTGAACTAGGTTACGGTCCTCTCCTGTAAGGGAGAGGACCGCCCTCTCTCCAGCCCAGACAAGCGGCCCGACGGAGCGCCGGAAACGCCCCGCCGAGCCTAAGCCCGACAGAGGAGTGACCCCCATGCCGGACCTAACGCCGAAGTGTAGCGCAGCCGCTCCGCCTCTCCCCGCCGCCGCCATCGGCCCCTACCAGCCCCCGCCGCCCTTCCCCTGGGAGGACCGGGCCGTCTTCCGCGAGACGTTCCTCTTCTACTTCACCGAGCCCGGGATGGCCGACGACATTCGCGACTTGGGCTCCCTGCTCTACGACCTGGTGCTCGCCTACTACGACAACTGGCCGGACTGGCAGGAGACGCCCACCCGGGCGGAGCTACGGGCCGGAGTGGCGGACCTGTTTCAGCTCCAGGGTTTCCTCGCTTCGGTCTGGCAGGAATCGGAGGCGTCCTCTCCTCTCCCGGAAGATCTCCCGCTCTGCCGGGCCGCCCTGGGCTGGTCGCGCCGTGTGGCAGAGCTGGCCCGCGAGATCGAAACGGTGCTCGGGCCTCTCCCGGAGGTGGGCGGATGAGCTTCTGGAATCCTGACCCGAGCTATCCGCTCTTCGCCAAGTCCCTCACCTTCAAGGCGGCAGGGCATCAGATCGCCAGGTGGACCGCCGCCGCCAAGAAGTACAACCGGGGCAGCCGGGGTGCGTTCATCGCTTGGGCCGTGGACTTCGCCTGCTTCGCCCTGGAAGCCCGGGAACGCGCCGACGACGAACACCAGCGGGAGATGCACCTGTGGGACCGGAAGCTCGACGAATGAAGGTCGCTTCGTTCACCGTCCATGCCGACGTGCGCCAGTCTGCAAGGTGGAAGCAGGCCAGCGAGGGGGAAGGTTTCCCCTCGGTCGGATCGTGGCTCGTTGGCGCCGCTGACGCCTATCTGAAGGCCCGGGCACGGGCCGGGATGCCGATCCCCTTGGCGTGGCGTCGGGGCCGGTTCCTGGTCGAGCTCCAGGGCGGCGAGCTGGTCGAGGTCAACGGCCAGCTCTCGCCCCCGTTCGGCTCGTTCTGTGGGACGGCTGAGGGTCCCTCCAGCTACAGCGGTCGGCACCGTCATACCCTGGTCTATGTCCCCTCCAGGCGTATCCTGGCAACGCTTCGGACCTACGGCCAGTCCAGGGCCTTGGCTGCCGAGTTGGCCCGCCTCTGGGTCCGTGGCGATGGTTCGGAGCCGTCCGGTAACTCCGCCCCGGTGATCCCCGCCCATCCTACGTAGAGCTGTCCCTGGGCGGCACCCTGGCACAAGGGTGCCGCCCCTTGAAACCTTCTGAGCTTGCCTACGTACCATACCTGTCCAGACAGATCGTGCCCTAACGGAAGATCGAGGCCACCGTCCAAGCCAAGGCCAAGGCCAAGATAATCCAGGGCACGTTCCCCTTAATCCGCACGACTAATTCGCTAGGTTGGTACCGACTCATCTCGCGCTCTCCTTTCTGCTTTGGGGTTGTATCTATAGACACGTCAGAAAACCCAGCCAGTTGCGCGTCGTGCTACCATGGGACATGCCTAAGCGCCCACGCAGGCCCCGCGATCCCAACGAGCTAGCCTTCCAGGTCTTCCAGGAAGCCATAGGGGAAGCACCCCCACCCGAACCGGAGCGCGAGAAGAACCCCGCTGCCGTGGCCCTGGGGAAGCTCGGGGGAGCAAAGGGAGGCGCGGCTAGAGCCGCGAAGATGACGCCGGAGGAGCGGGCGGAGAGCGCGCGAAAGGCGGCAGCAGCGCGCTGGAAGAAGAAGCAAGCAGAGTAAGCCCCCATCTCCCCGCGCCTCTCCCTTTCCGTCTTCATTCCTGTGGCCTCCGGCGAACTCAGTCGCCAGGAATGAAGTCTAAACCCCAGAAAATCATCAGGTTGCATCTGCGATACCGGACGGGGCCGGAGGCCACAGGAATGAAGACGGAAAGGGAGAGGCGCCGCACAAACAAGGCGTTACTCTGCGCCTTACTCATTTTCTACTCCTTTCCTACTCATCACGTTCATCTCCATAGGATGCGTTTGATAGTACGCCAACCTACTCTTTCTACTACATATATGGCCATCGTTTAGCACTCACTCTCCTGGAGCGCTAGTATTACGGAGAGACTAATGAGTCGCTCGGTGGAAATTGCTGAGTGGTTCCCCTTGACGTACCGAGACCTCCTCATTTAGACTCTGTAATGGCAGACGTCCGGAAGGAGGGTACTCATGACAGAACCCGAAGCACCCCGCAATGGCAGTGAAGCCAGCCCGGCGATTAGCAAGTCGCCCCGCCCCAAGAAGTTCCTTCCCACTGACCGTATCGGCTTCCCGAAGCAGCTCGAGATTCTTCGGGCCTACGGCGTACTCTACGACTCCAAGCACGCTCCCGTAGCCATCGTTGAGGCAGGAGGGGCGGCAGGCCTCAAGGAGTCCTCCGCGGCGCTCCCGAACGCCTTTTTTCAAGAAGCTGGTTTTCTGATCAAGGGCGCAGGGGGGTTTATGCCCGCCGAAGAAGTCATCTCGTATGCGCGGACGCACTCTTGGGACGAGGCGACCGCCGGTCACAAGCTGCGCCCCCTGGTAGAGGCAGCATGGTTTGGTCAGACCCTACTACCGCAGCTAAAGATGGGACCAAAGGATGAGGGTCAGGCTATAGCGATTCTGGCGGAAGCCGTAGCCGCTGCCCCAGAGTACAAGCCACAGCTCAAAACACTCCTCGATTACCTACTGGTCGCGGGCTCTGTCGAGAGGGATGGGAACCTCTTGCGTGTCGCGCGGACTGGTCAGGCACCGAGTTTGGAGGAAAAGCCGGATCTGCTAAAGCAGGAGACGTCTGGAAGCGGACGGATGGATTTCACGCAAGATGCTCAGGTTATGCGCTTTAACGTGAGCTTCGATATCAGCATGGTAGAAATCTCGCGATGGCCTCCCGACCGAATCACGGCTTTCTTCAGCGGCATTGCGCAAGTAATGGCCGCAAAGGGAGGAATCGAGAAGGGAGGAAGTGGGGGTTAAAGACTGGGGGCCGGGCGGGGTACGTTTTGGCAGACGTCCTACCCGGCCCCTCTAAACAGCGTGACAGCGGGGGTAGCAGGTTGCCGGCGGCGGGCTCGACATCCACGGCCGGAGGGTTCAAGTCCCTCTACCTCCACCATCTCAAACAACTTCATCCTACCGCACTCTATTCCGCGCGGTCAAGGAAAGCGGCCACGCATTTTGTCTACTTTGAACCTTGACTTTGCCGGCTCGCTCACGCATAATGTCTAGTATGGCAAACGTGCTCAGCACCGCGAAGCGAGTCCAGATCGTGTCCGCCCTGGTCGAGGGTTGCGGCATCCGCGCTACCGCCCGCATGGCTGGCGTCTCGAAGGATACCGTCATGAAGCTGTGGCGCGAGATCGGAGAGGCCTGCATCCGCTACCAGGATGAGACGTTCCGGAATCTCACCTGCAAGCGTCTCCAGGTGGACGAAATCTGGAGCTTCGTCTATGCCAAGGCGAAGAACGTGCCCGCCGAGATGGCCGGACAGTTTGGGGTGGGCGATGTCTGGACCTTCACGGCGATTGACGCGGACACGAAGCTGATGCCGTCCTTCCTGGTCGGCTCGCGGGACATCGGCTGCGCGACGGAGTTCATGCAGGACTTGGCGGGTCGTCTCCTGAACCGGGTGCAGCTCACGACGGACGGCCACAAGATGTACCTTGGCGCGGTCGAGGATGCCTTTGGTGGCGGGATCGACTTCGCGCAGCTCATCAAGGTGTACGGCGCCACTCCCGAGGGCGGCGAGCACCGTTACAGCCCTGCGGAGTGCCTTGGCACCCAGAAGCACGCCGTCACCGGGTGCCCCGACGAAAAGCACGTCTTGACCAGCTACGTGGAACGGGCCAACCTGACGATCCGGATGTCCCTCCGGCGGTTCACCCGCCTCACCAATGCCTTCTCCAAGAAGCTGGAGAACCACACGGCGGCCCTGGGACTCTTCCATGCCCACTACAACCTGTGCCGCATCCATCGGAGCTTGCGCGTCACCCCGGCCATGGCGGCAGGAGTGACGACGCGGGTGTGGGAGATCGCTGACTTGGTGGCCCTGCTTCCGACCGCCGAAGGCCAGAAGCGAGGACCGTATAAGAAGGCCGTCAGTTCAAACTAGGACACTACCGCCAGACCCGGCGAGCCGTCCGCCAACCTTGGCGGTTCATCCGCCAGACCTGGCGGTTCATCCGCCAACCCTGGCGAGTCATCCGCCAACCCTGGCGAGTCATCCGCCAACCCTGGCGAGTCATCCGCCAACCCTGGCGAGTCATCCGCCAACCCTGGCGAGTCATCCGCCAACCCTGGCGAGTCATCCGCCAGCTCTGGCGGTTCATTCGCCAGCCTTGGCGAGTCCTCCGCCCCGCGGCTTTGATCTCACCGAGAAGAAGGCGGGCTCTCCGGAGATCCAGCGCCCAGGACCGCCATAGGATATCGTTCCTCGCCATGACGACCCATCTCTTTGACTTGAAGGGCACAGTGGCCGTGGTGACCGGCGCTTCCCGGGGCATCGGCGAGGCGATCGCGGTGGCCCTGGCCGGGGCCGGCGCCAAGGTAGTGCTGGCGAGCCGCAAGATGGAAGGGCTCGAAGCCGTGGCCGAGCGCATCCGCGCCGAGGGCGGCGAGGCGGTCGCCCAAGCCTGCCACACGGGCCGGGCGGCGGACGTCCAGGCGCTGGTGGAGCGGGCGCGGGAGGCCTTCGGCGGCGTCGACATCCTGGTCAACAACGCCGCCACCAGCCCCCACTTCGGACCGCTCCTCGACGCCGAGGACAGCCACTGGGACAAGACGTTCGAGGTGAACGTCAAGGGCTATGCCCAGGCCATCCGCTCCTGCGTGCCGCTGATGCGCGAGCGCGGAGGCGGCTCGATCGTCAACGTGGCCTCGGTCGCGGGCATGTTCCCTCACGGCGGCCTCGGCGTATACGGTGTGTCCAAGGCCGCCGTGATCATGATGACGAAGACGCTCGCCGTGGAGCTCGCCGGCGACCAGATCCGGGTGAACGCCATCGCGCCGGGGCTGATCCAGACGCGCTTCAGCGAGGTGCTGTGGTCCTCGCCCGAGCGGCACGAGAAGGCCCTGCGGTCGATCCCCCAGGGGCGCCTGGGCCAGCCGGAGGATCTCGCCGGGGCCGTGCTCTACCTCGCGGGCGACGCCTCCCGCTTCACGACGGGGGCGGTGCTGGTGATCGACGGCGCTCAGACGCTGGCCGGGGTGTACTAGCTCCTACGGCCAGTGCCTGGGCCAGGTCGGCCTTCAGGTCGTCCACGTCCTCGATGCCGATCGACAGGCGGACGAGGTCCGGCGGCGGACCCAGCCGCTCCCGCAGCTCGGGCGGCACGCTGGCGTGGGACATCCGGCAGGGCAGGCTGATGGACGAGCCCACGGAGCCGAAGCTGACGGCGATGGTGAAGAGGCGCGTGGCCTCGACGATCCGCCGGGAGAGGTCCGCATCGCCCGTCGTGAAGCTGATCACGGCGCCCATCCCCGGGTAGAAGACCTCCCGGACGCTGGGGTGGCCGGTCAGGAAGGCCGCGATCCGCCCGGCGGAGGCGCTCTGGCGCTCGACCCTCAGGGCGAGCGTCTTCATCCCCCTCAGCAGCAGCCAGCTCTCGAAGGGCGAGAGGCCCGTGCCCTCGGCATTGAGGTGGAAGGCGAGGCGGCCGTGGAGGCCGTCGTCGTCGGTGACCACGGCGCCGGCGGTGATGTCGCCGTGGCCGCAGAGGAACTTGGTGGCGGAGTGGATCACCAGGTCGGCGCCCAGGGCCAGGGGCCGCTGGAGGCAGGGGGAGAGGAGCGAGTTGTCCACGGCCAGGAGCACGCCGCGAGGCCGGACGATGGCGGCGAGGCGCTCGACGTCCGCGACGCGGAGCAGGGGATTGGTGGGCGTCTCGACCAGCAGCAGGCGGGTGGCCGGGGAGATCGCGGCCTCGACGGCGGCCGGATCGGAGGCGTCCACCCAGCGGACGGCGATGCCCAGCCGCGGAGCGACCTGGGAGAGCAGGCGGATCGTGCCGCCGTAGAGGTCGTCGCCGGCAAGGATCTCCTCGCCCGCCTGGACGAGGCGGGTGACGGCGGTGAGGGCCGCCATGCCGCTGCCGAAGGCGCAGGCGTGCCGGCCGCCTTCCAGGGCGGCGATCTGCTCCTCGGCGAGGGCGCGGGTCGGGTTGGCCGTGCGCGAGTAGTCGTACTCGCCGAAGTCGACGGCGGACGGCTGGCGGAACGTCGCCGTCTGGTAGATCGGCGGCGAGACGGCGCCGAAGGGATCGCGCCCGTTCGGCCCGTTGGGAAGCTGGACGCAGCGGGTCGAGATCTTCATGCCGTCACCTCCGCGAAGCCGGAGGCGGCGCGCGGCGCCAGCAGGCCGTGGAGGTCGTGGAGGTCGGCGAGCACCGCGGCGCTGGTGGGCCAGCGGCCGGCGCCCTCGGCCGTCAGCTCGGTCAGGGAGCCGTCCTCCATCTCGATCCGCAGGGCGTTGCCGGCTCCGGCGGCGCGGGCGAAGAGGTGTCCGTCCGGCAGCTCCCGGGGGCACACGCTGGCCACGAGGCCGTCCGCGGTCCGCTCGCAGGCGGCGACCAGGCGGACGGTCTTGCCGGAAGAGAGCAGCCCGTCCAGCCCTTCGATCCCCTGCCGGGGGATCTCGTTCCAGCGCAGGCCGGCGCCGAAGGCCTCGCGGGCCAGCAGGGCGAGCTTCTGTGCCGTGTCCGAGCCGTCGAGGTCGAGAGCGGGGTCCGCCTCGGCATAGCCGGCGGCCTGGGCCTCGGCGACGGCCACCGGGAAGGACGAGCCCGCGAGGCAGCGGTCGAGGACGAAGTTGCAGGTGCCGTTGAGGACGCCGGAGAGGGCCCGGATCCGTCCCAGGGCCGCGGCCCGGCGCACCGTCTCGAGGGCCGGCAGGGCGCCGCCGACGCTGGCGCTGTAGAGGAGGCAGGCGCCGCGCCGCGCGGCGAGGTCCGCGAGGGGGCCGATCTCCTCGGCGAGCAGGGCCTTGTTGGCCGTCACCACCGAGCGGCCGAGGTCGAGGGACTCGCGGATGAGCCGCCCGGCGGGCTCGCGGCCTCCCAGGAGCTCGACGACGGCGTCCGTGCCCCGTCCCAGCAGCTCGCGGGCGTCGGCGGTGAAGAGGTGGTGGGGCAGGCCAGGGCCCCGGTCGCGGCAGAGGTCGCGCACCAGCACGCCCGTGACCTGGAAGAGGTGAGGCCGGGCCAGCAGGTGCGCGAGGACGCCGCCGCCCACGGTGCCGCAGCCGAGGAGCGCGACCCGAAGGGGCGGACGAGCGGTGAGGGATGAGGCGGGTGCGGAGAAGGCAGGCAGGCGGTCGGGGGCCAGGGTGACGAGGTCCGCGGCCTCGCTTCTAGGTGGCAGGCCCAACTGTTCGGCTCGTTGCAGGAGATCCATGGCGTTCTTTCCTTTCTCGTTGGTACGTCGCGCTCACGCCTCCAGGGCGCGGCGCAGGTCTTCGATGATGTCGTCGGGGTTTTCGAGCCCCACGGAGACGCGGATGAGGCCGTCGGTGATGCCGGTCGCGGCCCGCTGCTCGACGGGCACGGCGGCGTGGGTCATGGAGGCGGGATGGGTGACGATCGTCTCGGCGGCCCCCAGGTTCTCGGCCAGGGCGCAGAGGCGGACGGCGTTCATGACGCGGATGCCCGCCTCCACCCCGCCCTCGACCTCGAAGGCGAGGAGGGCGCCGCCGCTCACCTGCTGCCGGCAGGCCAGATCGTACTGGGGGAAGGACTCCAGGCCCGGGTAGAGGATGCGGGTCACGCGCGGCTGCCCTTCGAGGAAGCGGGCGACTTTCAGGGCGTTGGCCGAGTGGCGCTCCATGCGCAGCGGCAGGGTCTTGACCCCCTGGAGGGTCAGCCAGGCGTGGAACGGCGACTGGATGGCGCCGATGGCGTTGCGCAGGTAGGCCAGCTTCTCGTGCAGGGCCGCGTCGCGCGTGATGAGCGCGCCGCCCACCGTGGCGTTGTGCCCCTCGATGAACTTGGTCGTGGAGTGGAGGACGATGTCGGCGCCGAGGTCGAGGGGGAACTGGAGGGCCGGCGTCTGCAGGGTGTTGTCCACCACCACGACGGCCCCGGCGGCGTGGGCGAGCCCCGAGACCTGGGCGATGTCGGTCAGCTTGAGCGTCGGGTTGGCGGGCGTCTCCAGGAAGACGAGCTGGGCGGGCGTCCGGAAGGCCTCTTCGACGCGGGCGGGGTCGGCCATGTCCACGAACTCGGAGCGGACCCCGAAGCGGGAGAGCACCTGCTGGAACAGGCGGACGGTGCCGCCGTAGACGACGTCGCCGAGGACGGCGCGGTCGCCCGCGTTGAGGAGGGCGAGGGCGAGGACGGTTGTGGCCCCGAGGCCGGTGCCGTAGCAGGTGCAGTGCGCGGCCCCTTCGAGGTCGGCCAGGCGCCGCTCCAGAGCGGTGACGGTGGGGTTGCCCGAGCGGCTGTAGGTGTAGCCCTTGTCCTTGCCCACGGCCTCCTGGACGTAGGTGGTCGACTGGTAGATCGGCGTCAGCAGGGCGCCGGTCGCCGGGTCCGGCGCGGTGCCGGCGTGGAGGGCGCGGGTGGCGAGGGACGGGTCGGTTTCGAGGTCGAAAGGATTCGTCATGTCGTTCTCCAGGGGAAGACCGTCTTTATTCGTCATTCGTCTACAAAAAAATTGAAAAGGGCCTAAAAACAAAAAACCGCCGCGGGCCAGGCCGGGCGGTGGTTTTTTCGCTCTGGAAGAACGCCTGATGGAGTGGAATCTAGGAGTCGGCGAACCTCGCGTCGGCGGTGGGACCCGCGCCCGGCCTGGGCATGCCCATAGGCATTTGCATTCGTCGACAGCTCGTGGGGCGCGGGTTCATGACGGGAGTCAATCTACGGGCTGGAGGGTTGGCTGTCAAGCGTTCCCGGCTGGGCGATGGCCAGGCCCAGCCCCTCCACCGCGCGCAGGAAGTCGTGCCCCTTGCCGGCAAGCCATTCGGCTTCGAGGGCCGCGAAAAGGCGGTCGCGGCGAGCCCGGTTCAGGCGGGCGAGTGAGACCACGCCGGCCTCGTGGTCGCGCCGGCGCTCCGCGCGCAGGAGCCGCTCGTCCGGCGCGCCGGCGAGGGCCAGCGCCAGGATCCGGCGGGCCCGCTCGACGGCGGCGGCCTCCACGGCCTCGGCGAGCTCGTTCGCCAGGACGTGGGCGTCGTGCAGGTCGCCCAGGAGGTCCTGCAGGGCCTTGAAGCGCTTGACGATGGCTTCAGCCCCTTCGATCTCCTCGGCGAAGGGCTCGAGGAGATAGCGCACGCGCTTGGCGCTGATCCGCGCCTCGTGGGCCTCCTCCTGGTCCTCGACGTCCTCGACGCGGGAGAGATGGTCCTCGAGCTCCGCCACCTGGCGATGCAGGATGGCGGCCGTCGCGCCGGCCAGGGTCTCGCGGGGCGCCGACGGGTCGAGGTGGATCTCGGTGTGGTAGACGGAGAGGCGCCGCCGCAGCCCCTCCTCGACTTCGAGGAACTCGTCCTCGATCTCCTCCCGCATCTCCTCGTAGGCGTCGCGCATCCGCTCGTCCAGGCGAGCCACGAGCCAGGCCAGGCCGGCGCGGTGATGGGCGGCGAGATGGGCCCGGCGGCCGCGCAGCCACTCGATCTGCACCTCGGTGTCCCGCCCCGGGCCGGTGGATGAGGCGAGCCGCTTGAGCCGCCTGGCGAGCTTCCTGGAAATGCCGCCCTTCAGGTAGGCTCGGTAGGCTCGCAGGCAGCTCCGCAGGCGCCGCAGGCCGACGCGGAAGTCGTGGAGCGCCTCGGCGTCGTCCGGGTCGGCCAGGCGCGGCCGGGCCTCGGCGGCCTGATCGAGGAAGGAGAGGGCGAGCAGGCGCGCCCCTTCCTCGGGCGGGCGGGAGAGGAGCGAGGAGTCCATCGCGTGTCCGCTCGGGGTCCGCGCTAGTCCCCGAGGCCGCGGAGTTGGGCCGGGGCCAGCGCCCACAGCAGGGTCGCCGTGCCGGCGCCCACTTCCTCCGGGAGGTCGAGCAGGCAGGCGCCGCCCTTGCGGAAGGCGAAGAGCCGGCGCTCGGTGCCGGTGAGGAGCCAGGCGAGAATCAGGCTGAGGCTCGGCTCGTGCCCCACGGCGGCCAGGGTGGCGGCCTTCTGCTGGCGCAGCCAGAGGAGGAAGTCGTTGGGGGTAGCCTCGGGGGAGAGCTCTTCGATCTCCACTTCCTTGAGGCCGCCGTAGACGGTGTCGAGGATGGCGCCGGTCTGGGCGGCGCGAGTGAGGGGGCTGGTGGCCAGGAGGTCGATCTCGGGCACGAGCCCCGCGAGCCCCTTGGCCGCCTGCCTCATCTTCTTCCGTCCTTCGTCGGTCAGAGGGCGGAGGCGGTCGTCCTTGCCGGTCCGCGCGAAGTCTTCGCGCTCCTCGGCGATGGCGTGTCGGATCAGGAGAAGCTTCATCGGCGCACCTCGGGTCCGGAAATTATCGCGCTTTGAGGCCCGCTGCCAAGGACGACGTCAAAAAGACGGCCGGGTTGACCGGCCGTGTGACAGGCGTGGAGGTTTATTCGCTAGGGGAAAGATAGGAGAAGGGGGTGGAGAAGCCGGTGCGGAGGTGTGGCGAGGGTGTGACAAGGAGAGGGGAGGAGCAGGCGGGGCCTTGTCCCCGCCTGCGACAAACAAGGCTCTTGCCTAGTCGTCCTCGCCGCCGAGCAGGTGCGCGGCCTCCTTCAGGGCCTCGTACCGGGCGAGCTGCTCGGGAGTCAGGAGGGCCGAGAACCGCCGGTCGAAATCCTGGACCGCGGCCTTGATCCTGTCGCCGTTGGTGCGCACGGCGAGGAGGTCCTGGCCGACGGTGCAGGGGTTGGGGCTCGCCGCGTCGAGGTCGGCCTCGAGGGTTTCGCGGAGGGTCTTCCCGGCCTGGCGCAGGGGCTCCACGACGGCCTTGAGATCGGCCTGGAGACCCTGGGCGGCCGTCACCTGGGCCGGCGTCAGCCTCAGGTAGCGCGCCAGGGCCCGGGGATTGTGCAGGATCTCGCCGGGATCGCGCCGGCCCTGCTGCGCCTCGGCGGCGAAGGGCAGGGCCAGCAGGGCGATGAAAGCGGCCAGGGCAAGGGTCGTTCTGCGGATGTTCATGGGTGGGACTCTCCTTTCGATCGGGGGCTCGCGGGCCCGTGGGTCGTGCTTCTCTTCCAGGAACCCGCGAGGAGCGCCTTTCCTGCGCCCGGGTCGTGATAGCGTTTTGCCGCCCGCTCATCGCGAGGATCGATCCATGACCGAAGCTCAGGATTTGAAACGGACCCCGCTCTACGCCTGCCATGTCGAGGCGGGAGCGCGGATCGTCGACTTTGCCGGCTGGGAGATGCCGGTGCAATACACCGGCGTCATCGAGGAGCACCGGGCGGTGCGCACGGCCGCCGGGCTGTTCGACGTCTCCCACATGGGAGAGGTCCGGGTGCGCGGGGCGGGCGCCGAGGCCTTCCTCCAGCGGCTCACCCCCAACGACGTGTCCAAGCTGGTCCCCGGGCGGGCCCATTACAGCGGCCTCCTGACCGAGGGCGGCACCTACGTCGACGACCTGCTGATCTACCGGATGGCTGCCGAGGACTTCCTGGTGGTCGTCAACGCCTCCAACGCCGACCGCGACTTCGAGTGGATCGCCTCGCGGGCCGGCGGTGACAGGGGCGACGTTGAGGTCGTCAACGAGAGCGACCGCTACGCCCTGCTCGCCCTCCAGGGGCCGAAGGCGCTGGAGATCCTCACCGGCCTCGCTTCCGCCCCGGTGGACATCGCCGGGCTCAAGTACTACGGCTTCGCCGAGGGGCAGGTGAACGGGGCGCCCGCCCTGATCTCGCGCACCGGCTACACGGGAGAGGACGGCTTCGAGCTGTACCTGCCCCCCGAGGCGGCGCCCGCCGTCTGGCGCCGCCTGGTCGAGGCCGGCGCGTCCCCCGCCGGCCTCGGCGCCCGCGACACCCTGCGGCTGGAGGCCGCCATGGCCCTCTACGGCCACGAGCTCGACGAGACGACGACCCCGTTCGAGGCGGGGCTCGGCTGGGTGGTGAAGCTCGACAAGGGGGACTTCCTCGGCCGCGACGCCCTCGTGGCGCAGAAGGCCGGGGGAACGCCCCGCAAGCTGGTCGGTTTCGAGGTGCGGGGCCGGGGAATCGCGCGCCAGGGGCACGGGGTTGTGTCGGACGGCGGCGCGGTGGGCACCGTGACCAGCGGCACCTGGAGCCCCACGTTCGAGAAAGCCCTGGGCATGGCCTACGTCCCGCCGGATCTGGCGGCCGTGGGCACGCCCCTGACCCTGGAGGTCCGCGGCAAGGAGCTGCCGGCCGTCGTGGTGGAGCTGCCCTTTTACCGCCGGCCCCGCTGAGCCGAGACCTGAGCGATTATCATTGATGAAAACGCCGCCAAACGGAGGGTAGACAGAGGCATGTACCCCACTAATTATCTTTATTCGCGGGAACACGAGTGGATCCGTGTCGAGGACGACGTCTGCGTGCTCGGCATCACCGAGTTCGCCCAGCAGGAGCTCGGAGAGGTGGTGTTCGTCGAGCTGCCGGAGATCGGCCAGGTGTTCGACACCAACGACGAGCTGGGCACCATCGAGTCCGTCAAGGCCGTGGCCGAGGTCTACACGCCCCTCGCGGGCGAGGTGGTCGAGGTCAACGACGCCGTGGTGGACGACCCGGAGCTGCTCAACGAGGACCCGCACGTCGAAGGCTGGCTGCTCAAGCTCCGTTTCTCTTCCGCGGCCGATCTCAAGAGCCTCATGAACGCCGAGCAGTACGAGGAGTACGTCCAGAGTGGAGAAGCTTAAGGATTCCCCCGCTTCGCCAGACGTCGCCGTGGCCCCTGGGGAGCCGGGTACGCTCCTCAATCCCACGGACACCTTCGTCCGCCGGCACATCGGGCCGGGAGCGGACGACGTCCGCCAGATGCTGGAGACGATCGGCGCTGGCTCCCTCGAGGAGCTGGTGGCCGAGACGGTCCCGGCGTCGATCCGCGCCGCCAAGCCCCTGGAGCTGGCCGGCCTGCCGCCGGACCGCGAGCTGGGCGAGGGGGAGATGCTCGACTCGCTCCGCCGGATGGTGTCGAAGAACCGGGTGTTCCGGTCCTGGCTCGGCATGGGCTATTACGGCTGCATCACGCCCGGAGTCATCCAGCGGAACATCCTGGAGAACCCCGGCTGGTACACCCAGTACACCCCCTACCAGGCGGAGATCGCCCAGGGCCGCCTGGAGGCGCTGCTCAACTTCCAGACGATGGTGGCCGACCTGACGGGGCTGCCCATCGCCAACGCCTCGCTGCTCGACGAGGGCACGGCGGCGGCGGAGGCGATGCACATGTGCTTCGGCCTCTCGAACGGCAAGCGCAACGCCTTCTTCGTGGCCGAGGACTGCCATCCGCAGACGATCGCGGTGGTGAAGACCCGCGCCGGCGCCTTCGGTATGGAGGTCCGGGTGGGCGATCCCCAGGAGTTGGACTTCTCGGCGGAAGACCTCTTCGGCGTCCTCCTCCAGTACCCGGCGACGGACGGCCGGGTGCTCGACTACGGCCCGCTGGCCGAGCGGGCCCATGCCGCCGGGGTGCGGGTGGTGGTGGCGGCGGACCTGCTGTCGCTCACCCTGCTGCGGGCGCCGGGCGAGTTCGGCGCCGATGTGGCGGTCGGCTCCGCCCAGCGCTTCGGCGTGCCCATGGGGTACGGCGGGCCGCACGCGGCCTTTCTCGCCACGCGCGACGAGTTCAAACGCCAGCTCCCCGGCCGGGTGATCGGCGTCTCCCGCGACCGCCACGGCAAGACCGCCCTGCGCATGGCGATGCAGACCCGCGAGCAGCACATCCGCCGCGAGAAGGCCACCAGCAACATCTGCACGGCCCAGGTGCTGCTCGCCATCATGGCGAGCATGTACGCCGTCTATCACGGCCCCGAGGGTCTGCGGGCGATCGGCCGCCGGGTCCACGGCCTGGCCGCCCTCCTCGCCGAAGGGCTGCGCCGTCTCGGCTACGCCGTGGGCGGCGAGACGTTCTTCGACACCCTCCGCGTGGGCACGGGCGAGCGCTCGGCCGACGACCTCCTGGCCGCCGCCGAGGCGAAGGGGATCAACCTGCGCAAGCTGGGAGAGCACGCGGTCGCCATCGCTCTCGACGAGACGGTGTCCGCCGCCGACCTGGACGACCTCCTGGGTGTCTTCGCGGGCGGCGCGCCGGGCTTCTCCGCCCGGGACCTCGCGGAAGGGATCGACCTCGCCGTCCTCGACGTTCCCGCGCCCCATGCCCGGGCGTCGGCGTACCTGACCCATCCTGTGTTCAACAGCTTCCACACCGAGCACGAGATGCTGCGCTACATCAAGCGCCTGGAATCGCGGGACCTGTCCCTCGCCACCTCCATGATCCCGCTCGGCTCCTGCACCATGAAGCTGAACGCCACGGCGGAGATGGCGCCCGTGACCTGGCCGGAGATCGGGGCCCTCCACCCCTTCGCGCCGGCCGGGCAGGCCGAGGGCTACCAGGACCTCTTCCGCAGCCTGGAGAGCTGGCTCTGCGAGATCACCGGCTTCGCCGCCTGCTCGCTGCAGCCCAACGCCGGCTCCCAGGGCGAGTACACGGGCCTGATGGTGATCCGCGCGTTTCACCAGGAGAGAGGGCATGAAGGCCGCGACGTCTGCCTGATCCCCGTCTCCGCCCACGGCACCAACCCGGCCTCGGCCGTGATGGCCGGCCTCAAGGTGGTGGTGGTGGCCTGCGACGCCGGCGGCAACGTCGACCTCAACGACCTGCGGGCGAAGGCCGGGCAGCACCGCGACCGGCTGGCGGCCCTGATGGTGACCTACCCCTCGACCCACGGCGTCTTCGAGGAGGGGATCCGCGAGATCTGCGAGATCGTCCACGAGCACGGCGGCCAGGTCTACCTCGACGGCGCCAACATGAACGCCCAGGTGGGGCTGTGCCGGCCGGGCGACTACGGGGCCGACGTCTGCCATCTCAACCTGCACAAGACGTTCTGCATCCCGCACGGCGGCGGCGGCCCGGGCATGGGGCCGATCTGCGTCGCTCCGCACCTGGCGCCGTTCCTGCCCGGCCATCCGGTGATCCCGACCGGCGGCAACGAGGGGATCGGCCCGGTGTCGGCCGCCCCGTGGGGGAGCGCCAGCATCCTGCCGATCTCCTGGGCCTACATTGCCCTGATGGGCTCGGCGGGCCTGACCCGCGCCACGGAGGTCGCCATCCTGAACGCCAACTACATGGCGGCGCGCCTCGGCAAGCACTACCCGGTGCTCTACAGCGGCGGCAAGGGCCGGGTGGCCCACGAGTTCATCCTCGACCTGCGGCCGTTCAAGACCACCGCCGGGATCGAGGCGGAAGACGTGGCCAAGCGGCTGATGGACTACAGCTTCCACGCGCCGACGATGTCCTTCCCGGTGCCCGGCACGCTGATGATCGAGCCCACGGAGAGCGAGTCCAGAGCCGAGCTCGACCGTTTCTGCGACGCCATGATCCGCATCCGGGAGGAGATCCGGGCCATCGAGCAGGGCAAGATGGACCGGCAGGACAACGCGCTCAAGAACGCGCCCCACACGGCGGACGACCTGGCGGCCGAGGCGTGGAATCATCCCTACGGGCGCGAGCAGGCGGTCTTCCCGGCGCCCTGGGTGCGCGAGCGCAAGTTCTGGCCTTATGTCGCCCGGGTGGACAACCCCTGGGGCGACCGCAACCTGGTCTGCACCTGCCCGCCGATGGAGAGCTATGCCTGAGGCCCCGCCTCGCGACCTGGGCCGGCTCGAGGTGATCCTCCTCGGGCTGTTCCTGGCCTGTTGGGTCCTGAGCCTGTTCTCTTTCTCGGGGGTGATGTCGCTGGCGGGCAGCCTGCCGCTGGCGCTCTACCCCTACTATGCGGTGGCGGTGGCGCTGGGCTGGGGTTTCGGCATGCTCTACGTGCGGCGGACCTGGGGTTTTCCCCCGGCTCTCCGCCGCCGCTTCGGCCTGATCTACTACTTCGGCCCGCCCGCGATCCTGGGGCTCCTGCGCTCCATGGCGCCCTTGGCCGACCAGCGCGCGGCGCCGTTCGTCCCTCTCTACGCCTTCGGCGTCTTCAGCATCCTCTTCCTCGTCCCGGTGACGATGAAGTTCCCGCGGCCTCTGCGATGACCGGGCAGGATCTCACTTCCCGTCTAGATGTGCTCGTCGCCGACCTCGCCGGCCGGGGATCGGCGCTGGTCGCCTACTCGGGCGGGGTCGACTCGGCCGTGGTAGCGGCGCTGGCACACAAGGCTCTGGGCGGCCGGGCACTGGCGGTGACGGCGGCGGCGGAGACGCTGGCCGGCGCGGAGCTGGACCACGCGCGGCGCGTCGTCGCGGAGATCGGCATCCGGCACGAGATCGTCACCTACAGCGAGCTGGACGATCCCGAGTTCGTGGCCAATCCAAGCCACCGGTGCTACGTCTGCCAGGGGATGCGGATGGGCACGATGGTCCGCCTGGCGGCGGAGCGCGGGTTCGCCGTGGTCTGCGACGGCACCAACGCTTCCGATCCCGGGCCGGACCGGCCGGGGCTGCGGGCCGTGCGCGAGCGCGGCGTCTACTCGCCCCTCCTGGAGCATGGAGTCGACAAGGAGACGACCCGCGCCATCGCCCACGGCCTCGGGCTCTCCGTCTGGGACCGCCCGGCCAACGCGTGCCTGTCCTCGCGCATTCCCCACGGACAGGTGGTCACCCTCGGCAAGCTCCGCCGTATCGAGGCCGCCGAGGACGTCCTGGCCGCGGCCGGGTTCCGCGTCGTGCGCGTCCGGCACGACCAGGGGGCGGCCCGGGTGGAGGTCGGCCCGGACGAGGTCTCGCGGCTGGCGGCGGTCTGGGGCGACCTCGAGCCGCGCCTCCGTTCCCTCGGTTTCGAGCGGGTCGCCTACGATCCCCAGGGATACCGCCGCGGCGGCGCGGACCTTTCCGTCTCGTGAACCCCGACTCGTGAACCCTGATCAGATCAAGCGTCTTCTGGACGCCGTCGCCGCGGGCGAGCGGTCCCCGGACGAGGCCCTGGAGGACCTCGCCGAGCTGCCCTACGCCGAGCTCGGCTTCGCCAAGCTGGACCTCCACCGCGAGCTGCGCAACGGCTCGCCCGAGGCGGTGTTCGGCGAGGGCAAGGAGTTGGAGGACCTCAAGGCCATCGTGGATCGCCTGCTGCGGGCCCACGGCCGGGCGCTGGTGACCCGGCTGGCTCCCAACGCCGCGGCCGAGCTGCGCGCCGGCCATCCCGAGGCCGTCTATCATCAGAGGGCGCGGATCCTGACTTGCGGCGAGCGCCGCGAGCCGCTGCCGGGCTTGGTGACGGTGGTGGCGGCGGGGACCTCGGACCTCGGCGTGGCCGAGGAGGCGGCCGTCTGCGCCGCGTGGCTCGGGCACGAGGTCGAGCGGTGCTACGACGTCGGCATCGCGGGGCTCCACCGGCTGCTGGGCAACCTGCCCGCCATCCGCCGGGCGGACGTGGTCATCGCGGTCGCCGGGATGGACGGCGCCCTGCCGACCGTCGTGGCGAGCCTGGTGCCGGCGCCGGTCGTGGCCGTGCCCACCAGCGTCGGCTATGGCGCGAGCTTCGGCGGCCTGGCCGCGCTCCTGACGATGCTGAACGCGTGCGCTCCCGGGATCGGGGTGGTGAACATCGACAACGGCTACGGCGCGGCGGTGCTGGCCAGCCGGATCGTGCGCGGACCTCTTCGCTCTAACAGCATTGCATCACCGTAGGAGTAGAACCGGTATCCCTCCCGGATCGCCTCCTCGTAGGCCGCCAGCACCCGCTCGCGGCCGGCGAAGGCGGAGACCAGCATCAGCAGGGTGGAGCGGGGGAGATGGAAGTTGGTGAGCAGGGCATCCACCACCTGCCAGCGGAAGCCGGGCGTGATGAAGATCTCCGTCGAGCCGCTGCCCGCCCGCACCTCGCCGCCGCCCGCGAGGGCCGCCGACTCCAGGGTCCGCACCACCGTCGTCCCGATTGCCACGATCCGCCCGGACCGCTCCCGGGCCTGCCGGATGGCCGCCGCCGCTTCCTCGCCGATCTCGTAGCGCTCGCGGTCCATCCGGTGCTCCTCGATCCGCTCGGCGCTGACCGGCTTGAAGGTGCCGATCCCCACGTGGAGGGTCACCCGTGCGATGGCGACGCCCGCCCCCTCGATCTCCCGCAGGAGCCCTTCCGTGAAATGGAGACCCGCCGTGGGAGCGGCGACGGCTCCGGGCGAGCGGGCGTAGACGGTTTGATAGCGCTCCCGGTCCTCGGCTGTGTCCGGACGGTGGATGTAGGGCGGCAGCGGGATGTGCCCCAGACGCTCGAGGTGGGGCTCGATGGGCTCGGAGAAGCGCAGACGGTAGCGGTCCTCGCGCTTGTCGAGGACCTCGGCCGAGAGCCCGCCGTCGAGCTCGATCCGGGCTCCCGGCTTGGCGCGCTTGCCCGGCTTCACCAGGGCTTCCCACTCGCTCTCGCCCATCCGCTCGACGAGCAGGATCTCCATCCTGCCGCCGCCGGCGCTGCGGCCGAAGAGCCGGGCGGGGATCACCCGCGTGTCGTTGAGCACCAGGAGGTCCCCCGGCCGCAGCAGGCGGGGCAGATCGCTCACCCGGGCGTGGCGCTCGGGGCCCTCGCGGTCCAGGACGAGCAGCCGGCTCTCACCCCGCGGGGCGGGCTGCTGGGCGATGCTCGACGCCGGCAGGTCGTAATCGAAGTCGCTGGTTAACACTCGGGATCAAAAACACGGGATCAATCAAGCTAGACGATCGAGACCTCGCGGAGGACGCCCACGGCGACCATCAGGGCGACCAGCATCAGCCCGCCGGCGGCCCAGAACGGCCAGCCCGCGCCCGCGGCGCCGAAGAGGAAAGTGCCGACCGCCGGGCCGAGCGTCCGGGCGAGGGCCCCGAAGGAGCGGGAGAGGCCGATGGTGCCGCCCTGCGACCGCTCGTCGGTGAGGCGGCTCAAGAGCCCGAGGCTCGAAGGGTTGTGGACCCCCTGCCCGACGGCGAGGAGCCCCAGGCTGAGCAGGAGGAGCCAGAGCCTGGACCCGCCCGCCGGGGTCAGGGGGAGCAGCACGAGCCCGACCGCCATGATGACGATGCCGGAAAGGATCAGGGAGCGCTCGCCGAAGCGCTTGACCAGCCGCCCGATCAGCCCTCCCTGCACCACCACGATCACGACGCCGACGAACACGAAGAGCCACGAGGTCTCCCGCACGCCGAAGCCGAAACGCTGCTGGCAGAAGAGGGCGAGCGTCGTCTCCATCATCGAGAAGCCGAACATCACGAGGAAGAACAGCACCATCAGGCCGCGTAGCGGCCCGTCGCGCCAGACGGTGCGCAGGTCGGAGAGCCCCAGCCAGGAGCCCCCCCGCGCCGTGGCGCTCCGCCGCAGCTCGGGAGAGAGGGACTCGGGCAGCCCGAACAGCGCGATCGCCAGGTTGATCCCGGAGAGCGCCGCGGCCGTCAGCGGCACGATCCGGTGCCCGAGGCCGATCTGGGTCCCGGCGTGGGCCAGGATGCCGCCGAGCGCCGGGCCGAGGACGAAGCCGAGCCCGAACGCCGCGCCCACGAGGCCCATGGCCTTGGAGCGGTCCTCCGGGGCGGAGACGTCGGCCATGTAGGCCTGGGCGATGGCATAGTTCGCGGCCGCCACTCCCGAGAGGGCGCGGGCGAGCAGCAGCACCGCGTACGAATGGGCCAGGGCGAAGATCAGGTAGCAGAGGGCGCCGCCCGTGATGGAGGCGAGCAGCACCGGCCGCCGGCCGACCCGGTCCGAGAGGCGCCCGAGGAGCGGCGCGAACAGGAGCTGGGTCAGGCTGTAGGAAGAGAACAGCAGCCCGATCTGGAACGGGGTGGCGTGGAGCTCCTGCGCGTAGAAGGGCAGCAGGGGCAGGATCATCCCGAACCCGATCAGGTCGAGGAGGATGGTCAGGAAAACGGTGAGCAGGGCCCGCCGGCCCGGGCTGGCGGAGCCGGCCTTCGAGGCGTCGATCCGGGGATTCTCGTTCACAGGGGCCGGAGCATAGCACCGCCCCTAGGCCCTGGGATCGAGGAGGTCTCGCAGCCCGTCGGTCAGCAGGTTGAAGGCGATCACGGTCAGGGCGAGCGCGGCGCCGGGGAAGGTCGCGATCCACCAGGCCTGGATGAGAGTCTCGCGCCCTTCCGCGATGAGGTTGCCCCAACTCGGCGTGGGCGGCTGGATGCCCAGGCCGAGGAACGACAGGGAGGACTCGATGAGGATCAGGTTGCCCACGAGCAGCGTCGCCTGGATCAGGACCGGCGTCAGGGCATGGGGCAGCAGGTGGCGCCGGAAGATGGCGAAGGGGGGCTGCCCCATGGCGCGGGCCGCCACCACGAAATCCCGGTTGCGCAGGCCGAGGAGCTCGGCCCGGGTGAGCCGGCTGATCGACGTCCAGGCCGTGCAGCCCAGGAGCGCCACCGTCGTCACGGTGCCGGGGCGGAGGAAAGCCGCCAGCGCCAGCATGAGGAACATCCAGGGGAAGGCCATGAGAGCATCCACCCCGCGCATCAGCACGGCGTCGACCCACCGGCCGCCGAGGGCGGCCGCGGACCCCACGGCGACCCCCAGCGTCAGGGCCAGCACCATGGAGAGCGCGCCCACCGCGAGCGAGATGCGGGCGCCGTAGAGCGTGCGGGAGAGGAGGTCCCGGCCGAAGCGGTCGCTGCCGAGGAGGAAGAGGCGGCGGTCGGCCACCCCGTCCGGCGTCAGGTTCGCGACCTCGGAGGCCGGCAGGGACTCCATGCGGCCCAGGCGCTCGATCTCCAGCCCCGTGGAGGTACGCCGCAGCCGGTCCGCCAGCCGCCAATCGCCATTCTTCAGATGGACGGCGGCGAGCTCCGTGCCCGGAGGCCGGTAGAGGGCTGCCGGTGGATCGATCTGCTCGGCGGGATCGTAGGGCGCCAGCCACGGCGCCGCGAGCGCGACCAGCACCAGGACCGCGATCAGGCCGGCGCCCCAGGCGAGCAAGCCGCCCCGGCGTTTACGCATCGCGCACCCTCGGGTCGACCAGGACCTGAAGCACGTCCGCCAGGAAGCTCCCCAGGATCACCACGGCGGCGGAGAGCGTGGTGGCGCCCAGGATCAGCGGGTAGTCGCGGGTGAGGATGGCCTGGAAGGCGAGCCGGCCGAGCCCGGGCCAGGAGAAGACGACCTCGACGATGAGCGACCCCGAGAGCAGCAGGGGCAGCGAGATGGCGAAGACCTGGGTGAACGGCACCAGGGCATTGCGCAGGCCGTGCACCCAGACGACCCGGCGCTCGGAGAGTCCCTTGGCCCGGGCGGTCCGAATGTAGTCCTGGCCCATCACCTCGATCAGGCTGCCGCGGATGAACCGGGCGGTGGCGCCTGCCGTCCCGAGCCCCATGACCGTCGCGGGGAGCACGAGGTGCCGCAGCAGGTCGAGGAAGCGGCCCAGGGGGCTCATGAGCTCGGCGTCCACGGAGCGCATGTGGCTCGCGGGCAGGACCGGCCAGACGTAGGAGAAGAGCAGGATCGCCATGAGCCCCAGCCAGAAGAGGGGCTGGGAGTAGAACAGGAGGGTGGTGATCCGGATCGCATGGTCCAGGGCCGAGCCCCGCCGGCGGGCGGCCAGCACGCCGAGCAGCAGGGCCGTCGCGATCTCGACGCCGAGCGCGGCCGAGGCCAGGATCACCGTGGCCGGCAGCACGTCCCAGAGCGCCGCCGAGACGGGCCGCTGTTGCGACAGCGACGTGCCCCAGTCGCCCCGGGCCAGGGAGGAGATCCAGGTGACGTACTGGTCGGGGAGGGGGCGGTCCAGACCGTAGAGCCTCTGCAGCTTCTGCCGCTGCTCGGCCGTCAGGCGCTGCGCTTCGTCGGCGTTGATCGGGTTGCCGGGCAGCAGCCGCAGGAAGAAAAAGAGGAAGGTGAGGACCAGAAGGAGGAGGAGCAGCGAGGCGCCCAGGCGCCGCAGCAGGAAGGTGGTCAATGCCCCGGCTCGACCCACCACTCCCGGAGGTTGAAGAACGCGTAGGTCGGCGTGGGCTTGGCGTTCTTCACCCGTTTGTTCACGGCCGTCAGCCGCTGGGACTCCCAGAGGAAGGTGACCGGCTGATCGCGGTGGAGGATCTGCTGGATCTGGTCGAGATAAACCTTCATCCCGATCAGCTCGGGCTGGGACGCCGCCTTCAGGATGAGCCGGTCCGCCTCGGGATTGCGGTAGCGGGCGCTGTTGTTGCCGTCCGGCCCGATGGATTCGCTGTGGAAGTTACCCGTCAGGTCCAGGCTGGTGTCCAGGGTGTAGCCAAAGACCACGGCGTCGAACTTTCCCGCCGTGATCTGATCGGCCAGGGCGTTGAAGTCGACCACCCGGGGAGTGACGCGGATGCCGACCTTCTTCAACTGGTCCTGGATCATCACGGTCGCGTCGATCCGGGCCTGGTTGCCGGCGTTCGAGGCCAGCTCGAAGGCGAACGGCCGGCCATCCTTGTCGAGGACGCCGTCGCCGTTGGAATCCCGCCAGCCCTTGGCGGCCAGGATGCGGCGTGCTGCCGCCAGGTCGTACGGCCAGGGGCGGAGCGTGTCGTCGTGCGCCCACACCGAGTTGGCGATGGGCGAGTCCGCCACCCGGCCGTACTCCCCGAGGAGGGTCTCGACGATCGTCTTGCGGTCGATGGCGAGCGTCAGGGCCCGCCGCACCTCGGGGTCCTTGAACAGCGGATGATCGTTGTTCCAGACGGCGGCGACGTAGAGGTTGGCCCAGTAGCTGACCAGGTCGAGCCGCGGCGAGGCCTTGACGCGCGGCACGTCTCTCGGAGCGATCTGCGCCAGGAAGTCGAGCTCGCCGTTCAGGAGCTGGGTCAAGCCGGCCGCCTGGTCCGGGATCTGGCGCATCACCACGCGGTCCAGGTAGGGCACGTTCTTGTCGAAATACCGCTCGTTCCTGCCCAGGACGACCTGCTGCTGGGGCTCCCACGAAGCGATGGTGAACGGGCCGTCCACCACCAGATGCTGGCGGAACCAGTCGCCGTTCTCCCGCCACTGGGCGAACGGCAGCTTCTCCCAGGCGTGCTTGGGCAGGACGGTACCCTCGTTGGCGTCCAGCAACTGCTTGGCGTAGACCCGGTCGAAGTGGAAGCGGACGGTATGGGGATCCACGGCTTCGACGTCGCGGATCCAGCGTTTCGAGTCGGCGCCCTCCCAGATCACGTCCGGGTGGACCTGGGCCTGCCAGGTCCAGCGCACGTCCTCCGCGGTGACGGGCACGCCGTCGCTCCACACCACGTCGTCGCGCAGATGGAAGGTGAGAGCCTTGTGGTCGGGCGACCAATCGTAGGACTTCGCCAGCAGGGGCTTGAAGGTCGGCGGGTGGTCCTGGAAGTCGGGCTGCTCCTCGACCAGGTGAAGGAAGATCCGGTAGAAGACCTCGCGGTTGAGCTGGGTCGCCGGCAGGATCAGGTCGTTGACGCCGCCGAGCTCGGCGGTCCAGCCCGTGACGACCGTGCCGCCCCGCCGAGGACCGGCGGCGGCGCTCTGAGCGGGTGTTCCGGCGGCCGGTTCCCTGGAATCGCAGCCAGCGGCGAGCAGCGCGCCCGCGACGAGCAGGGCAGCGAGAGGCGAGGCGCGGAAGACTTTGAGTTTTTCCAGCATGGAAGCGCGGCCATCGTACCCGACGGGGGTATGGGAAGGAAAGCCCCGGAGGGAGCCGCCCCGACCCGGGTGCTATCCTTGGTACGGAATGAAACGCGTGGCGAAATCCGCCTTCTCCCGCCGGCTTCTGGTCGCCTCCCTGGTTTTCGGGCTCTTCGTCCTTTTCGACCTCTCCCTCTTCGGCTGGCTGATCTTCCGCTCGCTCTCCCAGCGGGAGGTCGAGCGGACGCTGCTCGAGACCCGGGCCGAAGCCCAGAAGCTGGCCGACCAGATCGCCCGGCGGGCCGACCGCGACGGCAAGGGCCTCTATACGGCCGTGGCGGTGGAGCAGGAGACCCAGACCTACATCGACCAGATGCTCCACCAGCGGGAGATCGTCCGCCGGGTGGAGATCCGCGACAAGAACGGCATGCTGGTCTACGAGGGGCGCGCCAACGCCCGGGTGCTGGCCGAGCCCGAGCGGAGGTCTCCGCCGTCGATCGCGCCGCCGGTGGTCTCGCCGGAGCTTCAGCGGCACGTCGAGCCTCTGCAGGTCACCAAGACCCAGGAGTCCACCTACAGCGTGCCGGACATCAAGGTGCCCATCGGCGACTACGGGCTGCTGCAGATCGGCATCAGCGGCGGCGAGCTCTCGAAGCGCATCGAGGTGCTGCGCCGCGACCTGATCCGCCAGACGTCGCTGGTGGCCGTCCTCTCGATGGCGATGCTGCTCTCGGCCTACGTCGCCGTCTGGCTCCTCCTGCGGCGGTCCGAGCGGCTGGAGCTGCAGGCGGCCGAGGCCGAGCGGCTGGCCTACATCGGCACCCTCGCCTCGGGGCTGGCGCACGAGATCCGCAACCCCTTGAACTCGCTCAACCTCAACATGCAGATGCTGGAGGAGGAGATCGACGAGCACGGCTCGGTGCCCACGGGCAAGCGCCTGCTGTCGATCACCCGCTCCGAGCTCAGCCGGCTGGAGCGGCTGGTGACGGACTTCCTGGCCTACGCCAAGCCGCGGCCCCTCGAGCTGGAGGAGATGCCGGCCGTGCGCCCGCTGGAGCGGGTGCGGGAGCTGCTGGCGGGGGAGATCCAGAAGCGGAGCGCGATCGTGGACGTCGAGGACCGGAGCGGCGGCGCGTGGGTCAAAGTGGACTCCGGCCAGATGGGCCAGCTCCTGCTCAACCTGGCCCAGAACGCCTTCGCCGCCGCCGAGGAAGCGGGCCGCAGGCCCGTTCTCAAGCTGTCGGCCTACCGGCAGGGCCCCGCCGTCTGCCTGGAGCTGGAAGACAACGGCGTCGGCATGTCGGCCGAGGAGCAGGCGAAGATCTTCGACCTCTTCTACTCGACCCGAAAGGGCGGGACGGGACTCGGGCTCGCCATCGTCCAGCGGATCGCCGGCGCCCACGGGGGCCGCATCGCGGTGCGGAGCACCGAGGGGGCCGGCACGGCCGTCATCGTGGAGCTGCCGGCCTCCGCCACCGCCGAGCCGGTATCCCGGGCCGCCCTCGAGGCGCCCGCCAGTACCTGATTCCTCTGATTTTCGAAGCAGACCTTAGTGCCGAATGCTCAGGGTCAAGACATCTCCTCGATGTCTTCGGGAAGCGAGAACTGCTCGGGATCGTCGTTGCCGCAGGCCTGGCAGAGGACCTCGCTTATCTTCCCTTCTTCCCACTCGAAGACATAGCAGGGGGTCTCGCACTCCAGGCAGACGAGGTACTCCGGGTGGGCCATGGGTCTCCTCCGGTCGCGGGGCGCTCCGCGAGAGATGCTGGAGATTCTATCCGCTGCCGGCGGCGGAAGCGCTGCAGGGCGGCGACCAGGGCCCGCGGGCACTCCAGGTGGGCGGCGTGGCCGCAGCCGGGCAGCACCTCCAGGTGGGCGTTGGGAAGGGCCGCCGCCATGGCTTTGGCGGTCTCGAGGGTGAACAGGCCGTCGTGCTCCGCCCAGATCAGCTCCGTCGGCATGGCGAGGCGGGCGAGGTCGGCGTCGTCGAAGGTGTCGGCCTCGGTGAGCCCGGCGAGGACGTTCTTGACGCTCCGCGAGGTGTAGGCCTGGAGGAAGACGGCGCGGGAGGCGCGCATCACCCAGGGCACGCGGACGAACAGGGCGGGGTAGAGGCGGTCGACGCCCGCGAGGTCCTCGATGTCGACCAGGGACTGGATGTTGTCCCAGTCCTGATCCCGGTAGCCGCCGGCATCGATCAGCACCAGGCGGGAGATCCGCTCGGGATGGGCCAGCGCCAGTCGTACCGCGACCCAGCCGCCGAGGGAGAGGCCGACCAGGGTGACCGGCCGGTTGCCGAATTCTTTCGCCATGAGCGCGGTCACGGCCTCGACCGACTCGCCGATGCCGAGCCCTTCTCCCGCGCACTCCGTGCCCCCCAGGCCCGACAGCTCGGGGACCAGCATCCGGCAGCCCCGGCGCAGGCCCGCCATGACGGGGACCCAACTGGCGGCGACGGCGCCGAGCCCGTGGAGCAGCACCCAGGGCTCGCCGTCGCGGGGGCCGATCTCGTAGTAGACGAGCGACACGGACCCCTCTCCCACGCAACGCAAGCGCTTGCGGCGGGCGCCGAGCAGGCGCAGGTAGCGTGCCGTGGCGCGGGCAAGGAAGCGCATCAGCATCATGAGAAGATACCAGCAGCAAGAAGGATACCCGCCGGCGTTGACCCGAGCCCACGCCCATGGTAGGGTTCGCAGTCCACGCGTCTTTCGACGATCCTGGAGAGTTTCTATGTACGCAGTGATTCAAAGTGGTGGTAAGCAATACCGCGTCGCCCCCGGCGACGTGATCGACGTGGAACTCCTCGGCGAGCCGGGCGAGTCGGTCCGCTTCGACCAGGTCTTGATGGTCTCGGGCGACAACGGCCCCGAGCTTGGCAAGGCCATCGAGGGCGCGGCCGTGACCGCCTCCCTCGTCGGCGAGGTGAAGGGCCCCAAGATCCGCGTCTTCAAGAAGAAGAAGCGCTCGACGTACCGCAGAACGACCGGCCACCGGCAGCACATGCACCGGGTGCGCATCGACGAGATCCAGTTGCCGTCCTCCCGCTAGGAGGGGCACCTAGAGAGGTATCAGCTCATGGCACATAAAAAGGGACAGGGCTCCAGCCGCAACGGCCGCGACTCCAACGCGCAGCACCTGGGCGTGAAGGCGTTCGGCGGCCAGCAGGTGACCGGCGGCTCCATCATCGTGCGGCAGCGCGGCACCAAGTTCTTCCCCGGCCAGAACGTCGGCCGCGGCAAGGACGACACCCTCTTCGCGAAGCTCGACGGCGTCGTGAAGTTCCAGGACCGGGGACGGCGCGGCAAGTTCGTCCACATCCTGACGTCCGCGGCATCAGCCGAGACCGAAGCCCCCGCTACCGAGACGGCTGTCGCCGAGTGACCCGGGAGCCGGGCGCTCCGTCCGGCTTCCGCGGTAGTTCGATTTCGACTGACTCCGACTTTTTACCCAGAACCGACCTTGATCTTTCTCGACGAAGCCGCGATCCACGTCCGTGCCGGGCGTGGCGGGAATGGGTGCGTAGCGTTCCGCCGGGAGAAGTTCGTCCCGCGGGGCGGCCCCTCGGGCGGCGACGGGGGCGATGGGGGATCGGTCTACCTGGTCGGCCAGACCAATCGGAACACCCTCTACCATCTCCGCTTCGCCTCCCTCTACCCGGCCGAGCGCGGCCGGCACGGCGAGGGCTCGAACAAGTCGGGCAAGAGCGGCGACGACCTCGAAATCCCGGTGCCTCTCGGCACGGTGGTCTACGACAAGGAGACGGACGAGCTTCTGGGCGAGATCCTGGCGGACGGCGAGCGCCTGCTCGTGGCCGGCGGCGGCCGTGGGGGACGGGGCAACGCCCGCTTCGCCACCGCCACCAACCAGGCGCCGCGGCGCGCCGATCCCGGGCAGGAAGGCGACGAGCGGCACCTGCGCCTGGAGCTCAAGCTCCTGGCCGACGTCGGAGTGATCGGCTTGCCGAACGCCGGCAAGTCGACGCTGATCAGCGTCGTCTCGGCGGCGCGGCCGAAGATCGCCGATTACCCGTTCACCACCCTCGTCCCGCAGCTCGGCGTGGTGGCCGAGGGGCCGCTCACCGAGCCTTTCGTCATCGCCGACCTGCCGGGGCTGATCGCCGGGGCGGCCCAGGGGGCCGGCCTCGGCATCCAGTTCCTCCGCCACGTCGAGCGCTGCCGGGTGCTGCTCCACCTCGTGGACCTCTCGAACCCCGAGGGGAGCGCCGCCGCCGACCTCGAGACCGTCGAGCGCGAGCTGGGCGCCTTCAACGCCGAGCTGATGGAGCGCCCACGGCTGATCGTGGGGAGCAAGATCGACTCCGTCCTGCCCGAGCGCCGCGAGGAGCTGCGGCGGGCGGCCGAGGAGCGGGGGCTGCCCTACCTGGAGATCAGCGCGGCCACGAACGAGGGGATCCGGCCTCTGATCGCCGAGCTGTCGCGGCGTCTGGAGGCGAAGAGGCCTAGCCCCCCCGTAGCGCCGCCGCCGCCGGTGGCGTTCCCCGAAGAATGAAACGGGCTCCGTCGCTGTTTCGGGGGAGGGCAGGCTCGTGAAGGTCGGTCTCTTCGGCGGCAGCTTCGATCCCATCCATCGGGGGCACATCGAGCCCGTTCGTGAAGCCCGCCGGGCCCTGGGGCTCGACCGGGTGATCTATCTGCCGACGGCGAAACCGCCGCACAAGCCGGGCCGGGTCCTGGCTCCGGCCCACGCCCGCTACACCATGGTGGAGCTGGCGCTGCTTTTCGAGGAGGGGCTCTACGCCTCGCCGCACGAGCTGACGGTGGACCGGCCGGCCTACACGATCGAGACGCTGGAGCACTTCCGCGCGGAGATGCCGGAGGCCGAGCTCTTCCTGATCATCGGCGGCGACTCGTTCGTCGATCTCCACCTCTGGGTGCGCTGGCGGGAGATCCCGCGGCTCGCCCGGATCGCGGTCCTGGCCCGGCCGGGCTGGGATCTCGATGTGCCGAGCTCTTTCCAGAATAAGATGCCCCTCGATCCCGAGGTGGCGGAGCTGGCGCGGACGGACCGCGTCCTCCTGCTGCGGCAGCCGCCGGTCGACGTGTCGTCGACCCGGCTCCGGGAGCTGCTCGCGGCCCGTCTCCCCCTCCCCGAGGGGGCTGTCCCGGACTTGGTGGTAGGATACCTGCAGAAATACGACCCCTACAGATGAATCCAGAACTCAATACCCTCCCGCTCACCGACACCGCCGAAAGAGTCCGAGAAGCCGTCGCCGCCGCGGAAGACCGCAAGGCGGTGGAGCTGAAGGTGCTCCATCTTCAGAAGGTCAGCGACTTCACGGATTACTTCGTGATCTGCAGCGGCACCAACGAGCGCCAGGTCCAGGCGATCGCCGACGCCGTGCAGGAAAGACTCCGCGAGAACAAGGTCCGGCCTCTCCACGTCGAGGGGTACAACCGCGGCCAATGGGTGCTGCTCGACTACGGCGACCTCGTGGTGCACGTCTTCCAGGAGGAGCCGCGGCGTCACTACGCCCTGGAGCGCCTCTGGGGGGACGCGCCCGACGTGACGGGCACGTTCCGCGTGTGACCGCGGCCTCGCCCCTCGCGCTGCCCCGTCTTCTGCAAGATTTCCCTGCCCTGGCCGAGAGCCTGCGGGGAATCGAGCGGGCCGCCGCCACGGAGGCGCCGGTCCTGCTCCTGGGCGAGCCGGGGAGCGGGCGCTCCACCGTCGCCCGCGCCCTGCACGGCGCCAGCCGGCGCGCGGCGGGCCCCCTGATCGAGGTGGACCCCGGCGCCATTCCGAGCACCCTTTTCGAGAGCGAGTTCTTCGGCTACCGCCCCGGCGCCTTCACCGGGGCGGAGCAGGCCGGGGAAGGCCGGGTGGCCCGCGCCGAGGCCGGCACGCTCCTCCTCGACCACGTCGAGGAGCTGCCGCTGCCGGCCCAGCCCAAGCTGCTCCGCCTGGTGGCGGAGCGGCGCTACGCACCCCTCGGCGGGGCGGAGATCGAGGCCGACGTCCGCTTCGTCGCCATCGGCTCGGAGGATCTTCCGCGGCGCGTCGCCCGGGAGGCGTTCCGCCCCGACCTCTTCTACCGTCTCGAAGTCCTCGCCTTCCGGATCCCGCCGCTGCGCGAGCGCCGCGGGGACCTGCCCGCCATCCTCGACCACCTCCTGGCCGATCTCGGCGAGCGCTTCGGCCATCGCGGCCCCGTCCTGTCGCCGCGCGCCAGGGCCTGGATGCTGGAGCACCCCTGGCCGGGCAACCTCCGGCAGCTCCGCAACACCCTCGAACGGGGATTGATCCTGGCCGAGACGGGGCCGGTCGATCCACCGCCTCCCGAGGGGTTCCTGGAGGTCCGGCCCCGGCCCCTGATCGAGGTCGAGAAGGAGCAGATCCGCAACGCCCTCGCCTACACCCGCGGACACCAGGGACGGGCGGCGGATCTCCTCGGCATCAGCCGGAAGGCCTTGTGGGAGAAGCGCCGGCGGTACGGAATACCTTGAATTTTGGATTTTGGATTTCAGATTTTGGATTGAAGAAGATTCAGGAAGGGGACGGCTGGTGTTTTTTCGGTCCGGTGCTCCAGCCAGGACTCCCAGTCTCCGATCTGGCGGAGCAGATCCTCGACGTCGATCCCCAGGATGGCCGGCGCGTAGGGCTCCAGGCGCGCCCGGGCCTTGGCGAGGGTGCGGCGGGGGGCCTGGTCTCTCTTGAGATTGAGGAACTGGTGCATGGCGGCGGCCACCTGCACCAGGCCCTGGAAGAGGTCGCGGGGCTCCGGCGTGGTGGAGCGCCAGATTTCCTCCCACTCCTCGTGGGCCTCGAAGAACTTGCCTTGATTGAAGAAGTCGATCCCCGCCCGGAACAGCCGTTCGCGCTCTTCAGGCGAGAGATCGGGATGCAGGACCCGCAAACTAATCCAAAATCCAGAATCTAAAATCCAAAATCCGACCTTTTCTCCTGCTCCGGCTCGGCGAACGAGTCGAGCAGGTCCGCCGGCAGGCTCAGGCCCGGGTGCACGCGCTTGCACAGCTCGCGCAGGCGCCGCAGCTCGACCTCGGGGAGATCCCGGAAGACCTCGACGACCCGCGGATCGAACTGCTGGCCGGCGAACCTCTGCATCTCGTTGATGGCGGCCTGGTGGCCGCGCGCCCGCCGGTAGGGCCGGTCGGAGGTGATGGCGTCGTAGGTGTCCACCACGGCGAAGATGCGGGCGGCCAGGGGGATGGTCTCGCCCGAGGTCCCACGGGGGTAGCCCTGGCCGTCCCAGCGCTCGTGATGGCAATAGATGATGTCGAGCACCGCCGGCTTGAGGAAGCTGACTTCGGCCAGCATGTCGAACCCCCAGGTGGGATGCTGCTTCATGATGTGCCACTCGTGCTCGGTGAGCGGGCCGACCTTGCGCAGGATCTCGTCCGGCACGACCATCTTGCCGACGTCGTGGAGCAGCGCTCCCCACTCGATCGCCTTCAGCTCCTCGCCGTGGATGCCCATCGCCTTGGCGAGGGTGACGGCGTACAGGGCGACGCGGAACGAGTGGCCGCTCGTCTCGTGATCGCGGGCGTCGGCGGCCGTCACCACGGCTCCGACCGCCTCGACGTACGAGCGCTCGCGGGCGCGCTGAGACTCCTCGAGCGAGACGGTGAGGGCCCGGAAGGTCTCCTCGATGAGCTGGACCTCGGCGCCGCCGCCGGCCGTCCGGAAGTCGCGGCGCAGCTCGCCGGCCTTCGCCATCTCCGACATCGTCTCGGCCAGCCGTCTCAAGGGGAGCATGATCCGCCGCACCACCCACCACGCCGCGCCCGCCGCGAGGATGCCGGCCGACAGGCCGATGAACAGCAGGTTCCAGCCGATCTGGCGCGCGAGCTGCGGGTCGTCGGCCACGGACACGAGCTCCAGGACCAGCGCCAGCGCGACGCCCAGGACGAGCGTCGCGATAACCGCGGTGAACCACAGGGACCGGGTGCGAAGATTCAAATTTTAAGACTCCATGCCACCGCGCCGGTCCGACCCAGAAGGCTCGACCCGCGCACCTCCCAAACATCTCGCTCCTGCGAAAGTGCTCGGAGTATACGTCAACTCCTCGCTGTTTGGCGATCCATGCAACAACTCCAACCAGAGGGCCTCCGCCCGGGCGGGGCCCCCTTTGGGCCGGACCCGCAGTCCGGTCGTCTTGGGCGCATGGAATGCCGTCCATATAAGAAGGTGCTTCCGGGGGCCCTTTCCGCGACACCGCGACCCTGGGCGGGCAAAGTCGCTGTTACGATCTCGCGATGCACTCTTCCCTCTTGCGGTGTGCCGGGCTCCTCTGCTGGCTCCTGGCCGCCGCGCCCGTCCTGTCCCAGGAGACCGTGAAGGGGCCCGCCTGGGACGTGGCGGCCGGGCTCGCCGCCCTGGGGCCGAGGAACGGCGAGCAGGCACAGCAACGGGCGGCAAGCTTCCTCGTCGAGGCCCTGCGGCGGGCCGGGCTCCAGCGGGTGCGGGCGGTTCCCGTGTCGAGGGACGGCGCGATGGTCAACGTGGAAGGGGTGCTGCCCGGGAAGACCGCCGACGAGATCGTCCTCTCGGCGCACTACGACTCCGTTTCCGGAAGCCCGGGCGCGGACGACGACGCTTCCGGCTGCGGCGTCGTGATCGCGGCGGCGGCCGATCTCCGCCGCACGCCGTTGCGCCACACCGTGCGCGTCGTCCTCTTCGACGGCGAGGAGACCGGCGGCGGCGGGAGCGAGGGGTGGCTGCGGGATCTGGGAACCGAGGCGAGGCCGCGCATCCTCGCCCACCTGAACCTGGAGATGGTCGGCTGGCAGGGGAGCGCCGGTCCGGTGATCCACAGCTTTTCGACGCCGCCTCCGGGTTGGCTGGTGCACTCCGTCCTGAAGAGCGGCGAGGCGGTGGACTGGCCGTTCGTGGTGACCGACAACCGCTTCCCCCTGCTCGCCCAACTCGTCGTCCGCTCCGCCGAGGCGCTCTACGGATCCGACAGTGAGCCGTTCCTCAAACGGGGAATCCCTTCGGCGACCCTCTCCGACAGCTCCCTGATGGCACTCGATCCCGCCTACCACCAGCCCACGGACATCGCTGGCCGGCTCGATGCCCGCCGCCTCGACCGCTGGGTCCAGGCGACCGCGGCGGCCGTGCGGCGGCTGGACGCCCTCGCCGGGCGTCCGCTCGCGGAGGACCAGTATCTCGCTATCGCCGGGCGCGTCTGGCTGCGCCGGGACCTGATGTGGGCGGGTTTCCTGCTCTGGGTGCTGCTGGTCTTCCGCGGGCGGCCCGGCCGCTGGCGGGGGACCTCGGCCGACGAGCACGGCCGGCAGATGCGCTCCTATCTTCCCGGGTTCCTCTTCCGCCTGCTGCTGCTGCTGGCGATCTTCCTCGCTCCCGTCTTCTCCGTGCTGCTCCTGCCGGCGGCGGCGCTGTCCCTCGTCCCGCCGCGGATGTGGAAGCCCTGGGTCTGGATCCCGTTCGGCGCCTTGCCCCTCGCCGCGCTCCTGGCGGCTCTCGGAGTGGCCGTGTCGAAGGAGATCGTCACTCTCGAAGGAGGATTCAGGGGCGGCGGGGCCGCGGCCCTCCTGATCCCCACCGCTCTCGCCGCCTACGCCGTCATGATCGCGCGCGGGCGGCGGTTGACGGTAGACGACACTCCCGGTAAAGTCGAATCATGAAGCCCGACGCCCGCGTGTTCGCCCGCCGGTTCGCCGCCATCGGCCACGAGATGCGGCTGGAGATCGTCCGCCTCCTCCTGGCGGCCCATCCTCATGGCATGGTCGCGGGGGAGATCCAGCAGGAGCTCAACATCCCCGCCTCGACCCTGTCGCACCACTTGGACGCCCTGCACCAGGAGAAGCTCGTCCGCCAGCATCGCGAGGGCAGGTTCCTGCGCTACGTGGCCGACGACCAGAGCCTCCGCGAGGTCCTGGACTTCCTCTACGCCGAGTGCTGTACCCGCAACCAGGTGGTGCAGATCTCGGTGCCGGCCCCGAGCGCCTCGCGCGGCGCGCGGAAGGCTTCTTCCTGACGGGTCGCTGAAACGGATTCCAGGCTTCCGACACCTCCTGATGTCGGAACGATTTTTCCAAGATGGAGGAAGAAATGAAGCGATTCCCTGTCACGCTCGCCCTCGCCGCAATCCTGTTCGCCCTCTCCAGCGCCGCGGTCGCCCAGCAGCGGCCGGACACCTCCAGATCCGCCATTCAAAAGGCGATAGCGGATTATGCCAAGCAGACGGAAGCCGCCTCGGTGGAGGAGGGATTCCCCACCAAGGCCGTGTCGCGTACCGACAAGGCCGAATCGGTCGTCATCGGGACGGTCTCGCTGGTGGGCGGGACCGACTTCCTGGACGACGGCACGCCGTTCCGGATCGTCGCGGTCCGCTCCCAGAGGCCGATCTCCCAGAACGTTTTCGTGGTCTGCATCGGCTCCAGCCTCAACAACTCGTGCGGGCGCCTCACGAGCGGCAAGAGGGCATCCTTCACCTCGGACGTCATCGTGATCGACGAAGGCGACGAGGCCGGCCTGGCCCTGCTCTTCGTCAAGAAGCTGCAGACCTAGCGCGCCGGACGGAGGGGGGTGCTAGGATAGGGCGAGACCCGGCGCCCCACCGGGTCTTGCCAAGCTGAGCGACGCCATGAAAACCAGACTTTCAAGCCGGCTGAGCCCAGGAGCCAAGAAACAGTTTCTGTCGGCCGGCACGGGCGACATGTTCCAGGGGCTTCTGCAAGTAGCTCCAACCGCTGATGTATCAGGTCTCCACCGGGAGCTTGCCGCCGTCGGCGGGACGGTTCGGTCCTGGATGGAGGAGACCCGGTTGATGAGCGTCGAGATTCCCGCCGAGCGCCTTCCGGAAGTCGCCGACTTTCAGGGCGTGATCTACGTGGATGCCGGGACGAAGTACCGCCCTTAGCCCTCCTCGACCAGTTTCACGGCGGCCTCGGCATTGACCTTGCCGAATCCCCAAGCCACGTCGAAGGGTTGCACCCCCGCTGGTGGATCGGCCGCCGCGATCAGAATCTTGGCCGCCTGGGCCGCGGTAATCCTCGGATTCTTCTCGAACATCAAAGCCGCGATACCGGTTACGTGAGGAGCGCTCATGCTGGTGCCCGACATCGCCAGCCTCATGGGATGAACCGGTCCGCTCACGAGGCCGACAGGTCTGCCGCCAAGAGCGTGGCACGAGACGATATTGGTGCCCGGGGCCGCGATCTCCGGTTTGGTTCGGCCATCCCGGGTCTTGCCCCGGCCGCTCTGATCGTGAGGTGTTTGGGTTACATGATCATAGTTGGCCACCGCGACCCCGCGGCGTGTGGTCGCGGGCGTACCGAGCGTCATCACCGGATCGAAGTCTGTACCCAGGAAGAAGGATTGGTCCGCGAAATTATTGAACTTCCTCCGGGCGTCACGCTCGATCCAGGCATCGAACCGTCCGTCCCGGATCTCCACAGCTTCGATCTCCACCCTCCACACTCCCGGCCTGACCTTGCCGGTGGGCGCCGTATGCGGGCTGACCTCGATGTAGATCCGGGCATCTCCGTTCAGAACGGTAAATCTTTCCGAATCGACGAAGGCCTGTTCCCCGCCGGTGAAAACATGTACATCCGTCTCTCCGGGAGCGACAACAGGTGTCGATTCGCCATCCGGAGAGAGGATCCGGACCAGCAGCCGGTCGCGAGAGGAGTACCAGATCTCCATCTCGTTGGGAGTAACGTCCCCTCCTTGACCCAGAGCTCCGCCCCCGGGAAGCGGCAGCTCGCCGCCGAACTTCCACTGGAGCGTGCGTCTTTCGCCAGGTCCCAGGGTGCCTGAAGCATGTCCCCTCCAGATGTGCTCGTTACCCGCTGCGACGACCATGGCCCGGCCTGGCTGCTCGAGGAGGCGGTCGATCGCGCGTTCCACGAGGCTCTCTCCATCGTGGCTGCCGCCGTTCTGGTTCAAGCTCATGTTGATGGCACAAGCCATTCCGAGCTCGGTTGCCTTCTCGAACACGTAGGCGATGGCCTCGGTCACATGGACCGAGTCCGCGAAGGTCGTCTCGGCGTCGCCTGAGTTCGGCTGGACGAAAATGATCGTGGCCCCGGGCGCGGTCCCCAAAAAGCTGTCGGCAGGAAACTGAGCGTCCCCTGATCGGCCATTGCCGGCCGCGATACCCGCCACATGGGTGCCATGGCTGCCGGGATCCGGCTTGTGACGGATCCTGGCAAAGGGGGCGGGGGTTTGAATGGCCTCATTGATGGCGTTCCGGTCATACTCGACGCCATGGCCGAATCGAGCTGGAGACTGCTCGCTACCCTGAGGCGTGAGGGTTTGATCCCAAAGGAACGCGACACGGGTAGTGCCGTCCGGGTTGCGAAAGTCGTCCAACGTAAAATCGAAGCCTAAATCGATGATCCCAACCACAACTCCGTTGCCGTCGCGGCCTACCTGAGGGGGCGGAGGAGTGCGGACCCGATCGGCGCGTGTCTCCGGAACGGAGCTGATGAGGCCGGGGCTCATCTGGCGGCCGGCCTCGACGAACTCCACCTCGGGGAGCGAGGCCAGCTCTTCCAATCGGGTGATGGGAACGGCGACCGAGTGAATACCCTCCACGATCTCCAGCCAGTGAAGGTCCGCCATCGCTGTCGGTATCCGGTTCGAGACGAGCCGCACCAGCACTCGTTTGGTCAGCGTCTCCGGACTGACTGGTTGTTGAGGATCGACCTCCCCGGCCATTGCGACCGTGGCGTTCGTCACGTCCCGCTCCAGCCGCCGAAGATCGGTCAGCGAGTAAACGAGGGCGGCGGAGCTTGGGGTCGAGCTCTTTCGCTCCCTGTGACATCGTCGTGGCCTCCTGCGCCGGGCGGCTGTTTCTGGCGATCATCGAAGATCTCCGAGAGCCCCGCCTCTATTTCTGCGCCAGCTCCTTGAGCGTTCCGACCGCGTGCTCCATCTCCGCCTCCGTGTTGAAGAAGTGCGGCGAGAGGCGGATGCCCGCGTTCGGACGGTAGTCGCAGATGATCTCGCGGGCGATCAGCTCCTTGGACAGGCGCTCCGCCTCGGGATGCCAGATGGAGACCGTGCCGCCCCGGTGCTTGTGGTCCCGGGGCGTGCGGACCTCGAAGCCCGCCTCCTCCGCCAGGTTCAGAAGGTGGTCGGTGAGGCCGAGGGAGCGCTCGCGGAGCTTCTTCGACCCGACCCCGGCCACGATCCGGTAGCCGGGGCGGCAGGCGTAGAGAGCGGGGATGTTCGGCGTGCCGGTCAGGAAACGCCAGGCCGGCTCGTCGCGCAGGCGGATCGGGCCGGGCCGGAAGGCGAAGGGCTCCTCGTCCGCCTGCCAGCCGATGAAGGCCGGCTGCAGGGTTTTCGCGAAGGAGGGCTCCACCCAAAGGTACCCCGCGCCGGGGCCGCCGCAGAGCCACTTCACCGAGCCGCCCATGGCCGCGTGCACTCCCCAGGCCTCCAACTCCAGCGGCACCGTCCCCGTCGACTGATAGACGTCGAGCAACAGCACCGCCCCGACCTCGCGGCACCGGCGGGCGATGGCCTCGGCGTCCTGCACGAAGGCGCTGCGGAAGAGGGTGTGGGAGATCGGCACCAGCCGCGTCCGCTCGTCGATGGCCGCCAGCAGCCGCTCGGTGGGCACCCCGATGCCGTCGTCCGAGGGCACCACCACGATCTCCGCCCCCTTCCGGCGCTCCCCCTCCAGCAGGTACATGACGTTGGGGAAGTTCAGCTCCGTGTACACGATCTTGTTCCGCTCCGCCGGGTAATCGATGCAGGAGAGGAAGATCGCCGCCGCCACGGAGACGTTCTGGTGCATGGAGACGGCGCCGGGACGGACTCCGAGCAGGGGAGCCAGGAGGTCGCCCGTTTCGGCCGCCATCTCCCACCACCCCTCGCTCCAGGCGCGGACGCCCCGCTCGCCCCAGGCGTCGGCGAAGGCCGCCACCTCGTCGCGGACGGCCCCCGGCATGGCGCCCAGGGAGTTGTTGATCAGGTAGGTCGTGCGCTCGAGGATGGGGAACTCGGAGCGCAGCGCCAGCAGATCCTCGTGCGGGGCCGCCATGACCTCAGCGTCCCGTCCACTGGGCGGGGCGCTTCTCCAGGAACGCCTTGACGCCTTCCTCCTTGTCGGCGGAGGAGAAGCAGAGGCAGAAGAGGTCGCGCTCGTAGGTGATGCCGTCCTCGATGGGCAGCCGCTCGCTGGCCCGCAGGGCCTCCTTGGCGACCTTGAGGGTGAGCGGGCTCTTGCCGGCGATCTTGTTGGCGAGCTCCAGCGTCTTGGCCCTCAGCTCCTCGGCCGGCACGACCAGCTCGACGAGGCCGATCTGGAGGGCCTCGGCCGCCGGGATCATGTCGCCCGTGAGGATCAGCCGCATGGCATGGCCCACGCCCACGAGGCGGGAGAGGCGCTGCGTGCCGCCGCCGCCCGGGATGAGGCCCAGGTTGATCTCCGGCTGGCCGAAGCGCGCCTTCTCGGAGGCGATGCGGATGTCGCACGACATGGCGAGCTCGCAGCCGCCGCCCAGGCAGAAGCCGTTGATCATGGCGATGACGGGCTTGGGGAAGCTCGCCATGACGTCGAAGATCCGCGGGCTGCGCATGGCCTGGCGCTGGTCGAACGGGGTGCGCCCGGCGAACTCGCCGATGTCCGCCCCGGCGATGAACGACTTCTCGCCGGCGCCGGTGATGACGACCACGCCCACGGAGTCGTCCTTCTCGATCCCGGCCAGGATCTCCAGCATGTCGTTGCGCACCTGCTCGTTCAGGGCGTTCAGCTTGTCGGGCCGGTTGATGGTCAGGATGGCGACGCGGCCTTCGCGCTCCACCAGAATGGTTTCAGGCATCACGAATCTCCTCCAGGTTGATCGAAATCAGCAGCCCCGTCCGGGGCGGGTATGGGGTCCAGCGGCTGCATTGTATAGGCTGGGCATGCTGCCCTCGCTGGCTAATCTTTCCAGTAAGGACTTACTCCCAGTTGCACCAGCTTCTTCTGGAGAGGCTGATCGAACGTGGCAACGGCGTCATAGCGTCCGCGGATTGACACGGCCGCAAGAACGGCGTCCCCGAACGCGGGGATAAAGTCCGGCCAGTGCTCGGTCACCAGACTCCAAGAGACCTCTTCTTCAGAGGTGACTCCGGGCATGGCGAGCAGTTTTCCGAGGGCACTGGCGACATCCCTGGACGGAAACTTGTAGAAGTTGGAGAGCACGTAGACCATCTCCGAGATGGCGACCGTATGGAGGACAAGGAGATATTGCTGTTCAGCCGCGGCTTCGAAGAGGGCAGAGGCTTTCTCCTGTTGCTCTTCGTTTCTGTCCGTTAGAAAGGAGACCAGGACGTTGGTGTCGACCAGTATTTCCTTCAAGCGTCTTCGGTCCCCATCAGCTCTCGGGCCCTTTGGACATCTTGGACCGGATCTCCTGGACCCACTTTGAAGCTGCCTCGCAGGTCGAGGAAGGCCCGGGTGGAGGCTGTTACCCGAATGTGGTCTCCGGCCAGGTCCCACTGGAGCATGTCGCTCGGTCCAACCCCCAGCTTTTCCCGAACTTCCTTGGGGACTGTTGTCTGGTACTTCACGGTGATGGTGGATTTCGGCACGGCACTCTCCTTACCTTAAGTCTAGATTTGGTAAGGATCGTAGGTCAAGGCGTCGCCTCCTACAGGTGCTCCAACCCGGCTGACCACATGAGATGAGTCAAGCGACATGTCGAAGAGCGTGTCGATTTTCAGGGCAGAAATCGACATGTCTCGGCGACGTGTCGATCGTTTCGACATGTGTAGAGGGCGCGTCTCCCTACCGGTGCTTCCACACCGGCTTCCGCTTCCCCAGGAACGCCGCCGCCCCTTCCTCCAGATCCTCCAGCGGAAGAAGCTCTTCCTTATAGATACGCTCCGTCTCGGCCAACGCGTCCGTGAAGGGCAGATCCCGGCCGGCGCGGACGGCCTTCTTGGTGAGGCGCACGACCGGGGCGCTTCGGGTGGCGAAGCCGGCGGCGAGGTTGGCCAAGGCCTTGTCGAGCTCGCCGTTGGGGACCTGGTAGGTGACCAGCCCCAGCTCCGCGGCCTCGGCGCAGCTCAGGATTCGAGCCGTGAAGAGGAGGTCGAGCGTCCGGCCGGTGCCCAGGCGGGCGGGCAGGAGGGCCGCGGCCACCGGGGCGTAGCAGCCGAGCTCGATCTCGGGCTGGGCGAAGCCCGCGTCCTCGGTCGCGATGACGAGGTCGCAGGAGAGCGCCAGCTCCATCCCACCCCCCAGGCAGTGCCCCTGGACGGCGGCGACCGTGATGGCGTCGAGGTCGCGCAGCCGGCGGATCGTGCCGTGCAGGCTCTCCAGCATGGAGCCGACCTTGTCGGGCGTGTGGTCCTGGACGGCGACGCCAGCCGAGAAGGCGCGGGTGCCGGCGCCGCGCAGGACGATCAACGTCAGCTCGGAGTCGGCCGCGAGGTCCGCGATCACCTCGCCCAGGCGGTCGATCGTCGGGATATCGAGGATGTTGAGCGGCGGCCGGTTCAGCGTCACCGTCGCCGTCCGGCCATCGCGATGGAGGAGGACGGTCTCCTCGTTCATGCCTGAAGCCCGGCCGCCTCTACGAAATCCACCCACAGAGAGCGCTGCTGGGCGAGGGCGATCAGGTTCTCGGGGTGCCACTGGACGCCGCGCACCCACCAGCCGCCGCCGTCGAGGAAGGCGGCCTCCACCAGCCCGTCGGGCGAGAGGGCCACCGGCACGAGGCCGTCCGCCAGGCGCTTGACGGCCTGGTGATGGCGGCTGTTGACCATCGGCACGTCGCGGGCGAGCCGCTCGCCGAGGGGCGCCTCGGGCTCCAGCACGCGGACGGTGTGGGCCAGCACGTCCGGGGTGTCCGCGACGGTATGGTCGACCTGGCTCGGCACCTGGGTGGGCAGATCCTGCCAGAGGGAGCCGCCGAGATAGACGTTGAGCACCTGAAGGCCCCGGCAGACCCCCCAGACCGGGGTTTGGGCGTGGCGCGCCGCGTCGAGCAGGCGCCACTCCATTTCGTCCCGCTCCAGGGTCAGGTCCACATGAGCGTGAGGGAGGATCTCCTCGCCGTAGCGCTCGGGGGCCACGTCCGCCCCGCCGCAGAGCACGAGCCCCTTGGCGTAGGCGGCCAGCTCTTGCAGGGGAACCTCCGAGTGCGGGCCCACGACCCGGATCCGCTCCTCGGGAACGCCGACGGCCCGGAGCGCGGCGACGTACGGACCCGAGTACTCGTCCGTGGAGGTCGCGACCAGGATCCAGCCGCCGCTCACGCCGCCTCCCGCTCGACCAGGGCCGCGATCCCCATGCCGCCGGAGACGCAGAGGGTCGCGATGCCCCGCTCGCCGCCCCGCTTCTCCATGCCGTGCAGCAGCGTGACCAGGACGCGGGTGCCCGTTGCGCCGATCGGATGGCCGAGCGCGATGGCGCCGCCGTCCGGGTTCAGGATCGAGGCGTCGAATCCCAGCTCCTGGTTGCAGGCCAGCACCTGGCAGGCGAAGGCCTCGTTCAGCTCGACGGCGTCGATGGCGCCGGCGTCCACGCCCGTCTTCTCCAGCAGGCGCCGCACCGCCGGCACGGGGCCGATCCCCATGATCCGCGGATCGACGCCGACCACCTCCCAGCCCACCAGCCGGGCCACGATGGGCAGCCCCAGCTCCCGGGCCGCCGCCCGCGAGGCGACCACGATGGCGGCGGCGCCGTCCGTGATCCCCGAGGCGTTGCCGGCCGTCACGGCGCCGCCCTTGCGGAACACGGCGGGCAGCTTGGTGAGCGACTCGAGCGTCGTGCCGTCCCGCGGATGCTCGTCGCGCTCCACGGTGACGTCGCCCTTCTTGCCCGGCACCGTCAGGGGCGTGATCTCGGCGTCGAAGCGCCCCGCGCCGCGGGCCCGCTCGCAGCGGAGCTGGCTCTCCAGGGCATAGGCGTCCGAGGCGGCGCGGTCGATGCCCATCTCCGTCGCCAGCTCCTCGGCCGTCTCGCCCATGGGAAGCCCCGAGAGGGGATCGTTGAAGCCGTCCTTGTACATGCCGTCCACGATCTCGGCGTTCCCCATCCGGTAGCCCCAGCGGGCCCGGGGGAGGAAATAGGGCGTGTTGGACATACTCTCCGTGCCGCCCGCGAGGACGACCCGGGCCTCGCCCGTCAGGATGGTGCGGGCCGCCGAGAGCACCGCCTGCAATCCGGAGGCGCAGGCCTGGTTCACCGTGTACGCCGTCCGCTCGACCGGCACCCCGGCGCGATAGGCGATCTGCCGCGCCGTGTTGGGGCCGCCGCCGGCTTGGCGTCCATGGCCGAAGATCACCTGGTCGACCCGTCCGGGATCGAGACCAGCCCGTTCGAGCGCGGCCGTGGCCGCCGCCGTGCCGAGGTCGGCCGCCGAAAGCGAGGCGAGCACGCCTCCGAACTTGCCGATGGGAGTCCGCACCGGAGCGGCGAGGACGATGTCGTTGTCTTGCTTGGTATTTGGCATGAGCGTTCTATATGAGGAATGGGTAAGGACCCGCCCAGAAGGCGGGCCCTACAGCCAAACTACGCTCAATACCCCCGGAATTCCGGCTTGCGCTTGCCGACGTAGGCGTCGAGGCCTTCGCGGGCGTCCGGGCTCTCGAAGAGCTGCTGCTGAAGCTCGCGCTCGATGGCGAGGCCGCTTTCGAACGGCACCTCGGCGCCCGACTGCACGGCCCGCTTGATCCGGCCGACCGCCTTGGCCGCCTTGTTCGGCGGGCAGAACTGCTTGGCGTACTCGTGGATCTGATCGGCGAAAGCGGCGGTGTCGGCCTCGAAGATGTGGTTGACGATGCCGATCCGCTGCGCCTCCTCGAAGTCGATCAGCCGGCCGGTGACCATCAGCTCGATCGACGGGCTCTTGCCGATGCGGCGGGCCAGCCGCTGGGTGCCGCCGGTGCCGGGGAGCACGCCGAGGTTGACCTCGGGCAGGCCGATCTTGCCGGAGCCCTGCCGGGCGATCAGGATGTCCGCCGCCATGGCGATCTCGAGGCCGCCGCCCACGGTGTGGCCGTCGAGGGCCGCGATGACCAGCTTGGGCGTCTGCTCCAGGCGGTTCAGCGTCTCGTTGGCGTGCAGGCAGAAGTAATACTTGAAATAGGGGTCGGACGACTTCAGCATGTTGATGTTGGCGCCGGCGCAGAAGAACTTGTCGCCCTCGCCGCGGATCACGATGACGTAGACGTCCTTGTCGAAGCGCGCCTTGAGGGTGGCCTCGTCGATCTGGCGCATCATCTCGTGGGTGTAGGTGTTGTGCGGCGGATCGTCGAGGGTCAGGTACGCGACACCCTCCTTGACCTCGTACTTGACCAGGGTGCGCTGGGCGGCGGTCGGTTCCGCAACGGTGGACTCAGCCATATAGATCTCCTCTCTTCGGGATATGCGGGATTGAAGCCGGGGACGGTGGCGCCCGGACAGGACGTCGCGGCGTATTCTCCCACGAGACGGGGGGAGCGTCCACCGGCACCCCGGCGGAGCCCTGCGAGGGCCCGAAGTCCGGCCTCCTTCGCCGCCCTGATATGCGTAAACCTGCTGTGCCCCAAAGAGAATTCCATCGCTGGCTCTTGACACTCCGGTGCAAATCTAGAATTCTATGCGCACCACAGCCGCCCATTCCGGCGTTTGCTTGGGAGCCCGGGGCCGGGAAAAGCCCCCGCGCAGGAGAACGGCCATGCAGATCGCGACCACGGTTTCCAGGATCTTGGGAGAGTTCCAGAGCTTCCCGGCGGCGGCGATGGCCGTGCTGTTCGCGCTGGCTGCCCTGGCTCCAATGCCCGAGAAGAGCGGCGAGATCCCACCCGTGGCGCCGCGCCAGGTTCGCTTCAGCCAGATCCTGCAAGGCCTCCGGCAGCACGACGGCCTCATCTCCGGGAGGCTGACCGAGCTCGGACCGCAGCCGTTCCGCAGGCGCAAGCCCGCCCCGGAGAAGCCCACACCCGCGCCGGCGCCGATCCCCTCCGCCGGATAGCGGCGACGCCCTTCAAGGCACCCTTCAAACAAGACTCTCGCCTCGAAGCCCAGGGAGACGTGCCTCGCACGTCTCCCTTTTTCATGTCCATCTCCTGGGCGGGCTTCTCGCGACGCCGCGCATAATTTTATGACGCCGCAACTTAAGATACGGCGCCGCGCCGTAAAATAGGAGCCGCGTCATAATTTACGGCGGAACGTCATAAGATTATGGGCGGCGTCGCAATTTTATACGTAGCGCTCTAAGCTTCGGTGGAGCGCCGTAAAATACGGAGGCGCGTCACAATCTTATGACGCCGCGTACAATTTACGGCGTGGCGTCATAAGAATCTGTGGGGCGTCGTAATTTTATGGGCCGCGTCACAAACTCGGCGGAGCGCCGTAAGATACGGTGGCGCGCCATAAGATTAGGGGCCGCGCCATAATTTACGGCGGAGCATCGTAAGATCAGGCGCGGCGTCGTAATTTTATGCGCCGCTCCATAAGATTAGGCGGAGCGTCGTAAAATACGGAGGCGCGTCATAAGCTTATGGCGCCGCGTACAATTTACGGCGCGGCGTCGTAAAACTATCTGGAGCGTCATAATCTTATACGTCGCGTTATAAGCTTCGGCAGAGCGTCGTAAAATTAGGCGCGCTCCATAATCTTATGACGCCGCGTCAGATTCTTATGGACGGCGGCCTTCGGCCGATTTTAGGTCGAGTCGGCCGGGCAGGCCAAGGGAGAAAGGCGTGACCTATAGCGTTCGCCGTCTCAGCAAAAGGATGTCTGGAAGTACGCCTGGCGAATTGGCGTCCCAACCGCGAGCCCGGAGGGCGCCAGATTCTTAGCCCAGGGGCGTCAGCCCTGGGAAGCCCGGAGCCAAAATCCCATAAAGCCCCGTCAGGGGCGGCAGACTTTTCCAACGCCGGGAGCCCTGGAGTCTTCTGCCCCGACAGGTGCCAGCCAAATCCAGACCCCGGTACTATCCGTGGTTTCTCCAGCAGAGGTCAGGCGCGCCGGGTATAATCCCCGTTTGGCCTGTGGGATAGCGATAGAGGAGAGATGGGTATGGCAGTCCGACGGAAGATGAAAGGCGAGTTCAGGCGACGGACGACGAGTGATACCTGGCACTGGTGCAGGAACTGCCACCTGTGGCCGACCTCGGGATACGTAATGAGGAAGACAAGGCCGTCCGGCGATCTGTGCAACCACTGCAAAGGCAAGGAAAAGAACGACGCCTGTCGCTAGAATCTGTTTGCGTGAGCCACGGATTCATTCCTCCTGGCTCTGGTAGATCCCCTCCGCAACAGTGCGCGCCTCGTCTTTTTGGTTGCCCTATAATTAATTGTGGCTCCGGCCGCAGCTTTCCTTGGGTCCATGCTGGACAAGAAAAAAAATCTTATGAGCAGCATATATGCCAGTCTTATCAAGTCATCCGCCATCCCCGCTGATGATAAAGCCTTCGGAATCTGGTTGGAGCAGCAGGATGCCCTCTCCTTGCTGGAGGCAAATCTCTATCAAGACGAGTTCGTGCTCTATGCTTCGCTCGCGCATACCTTCATGCACGCGGTCTTAGTACCGGAATCTTCGGTTAATCCGCCGAACAGTCAAGATCTAATGGGCTGGAACTGCGGCGCGGACGAGACATGGGGAATCTGGCACGATTTTGAAGATCCTCCGTCAATTGGGCTCTCGCCGCCGCTCGACCACCACACCGGGAGCGCAACGATCGGCAAGGGCGAGCAACTCGTGTACGTTCGCTACTTCGAGGGGCGGATTGGCGACCGGCACTACATCGAACTCCTCCAGAAGCTCGTGCATGTGCTCGACGTGCATTTCCTGCCGGAGAGGAGTGCGTATTGCCGCCTGGATAAGCACGGCGACATTGAAGAAGTCATCCGCATCATCGAAACGCCGGAGGAAAAAGACATGTCCAGTGGCACCATCGTGACGATCAAGCGGGAAGATCTCGACGAGTACATGGCCCTGACGGACAGCGCTGCGGTACTGATGTTTGACTTCACCCGCACCAGCCCTGGAAGCTTTTCGGGATGGCCTCATCGGGAGAGTGATGAGGATCTTACTACGAGCGAGGAATTTTCGTATCGCCTCGTCTTTATCTCCGGATACGCGAGCTACCTGCGAGGCTATCAACTTGTACGCCCCCGGATCTCCAGGGAAGCGGTTGCTCGTCGCTATCGATTTGATGATCGCGGCGAGGAGAAACAATACGCGACGTTCATTGTTGATGATTGGCGACATGGAGTCGTGGCTGAGGTATCCTGTGGACCAGGACACACAGCCAACTACTTTAACGCTGGCGGCAACGATCTTCCTTTTGAATTGAGCCCCACCTTCTTTCGTCCCGAGGTGCTCACCAAATACAAAGCCGATTCCGAGAAATACCGTGTCGAGGATCGCTCCATTACTTGCCGTGGAGCATGGCACCTCAAGACGTATGACATCAATGAAGAGGGGCAGGTTCATACCTACCTACGCTACCTGCGCAACTTGCCCTACGAGGAGCAGCTCTATTGGAAGGCGCACAACGAGAAGCCAAGGGGGCCAATATCGAAGCGCGCATTTGAGACCGACTTCGAAGGTAAGTGGAGTCTGGAGTACGATCCCCTCCGCAGTATCAAGAATCTGCTTGATGAATTGCGTAGGGAGCGTGTTCCGTGGTGGGCATTGCGCTCCGAAAATCTCCCCTATCAGGTGCAGTATCCCGCGACAACATCTCCTGATGAATGGGCAAACGAGATCCTCAAGCTGGACCAGCTTGTAGTGGAAGGGTTCGAGGAGAAATGGCTACGGAACAAGGCTAAAGAGCTTGGACGTACCCCACAGCAACAATTCCGCTCCCTCAAGCTTATCGAGGAATGTCTCATGGCTTTGGATTTTGAGGAGGAGCATGCCCAGAAGATCATCAGTCCGCTCCACGAGATCCATAATCTGCGGTCGAAGCTTAAGGGGCATGCCTCCGGTAACACTTTCATCAGCATCAAGAGGAGCGTTCTTACAGAGCACAAGACTTTCAGGAAACACTTCCATGTATTGTGTAAGACATGCGACGAGTCATTGCAGGTCATTGCAGAGGCGTTTAGGAGCAATCGATTCACAGGAAGCTCATCGACCCATTCATCGGGCTAGGAGGATTCTTGATGGGACTCAGGCGGGGGACAATGATCTTATTGAACCGCCAGGAGAGGTGCCATGCGATCAGCGAGAACTGGCGCTCAGCTTGCCCAGGGAGGAAGAGGTTCGGAGCGAAGAGGTTCCACGTGATTAGAGAGAACCTCCTTCGTGAACCGGCTGAACCCCGGCTACCAGCCCTCCCTCGGCAACAGGATTCCCTGCCAGGCTGAGGAAATCAGGCGAAAGGTGGACGAAATCGAGGTTGGTCCCCGGGGAGAGGTACCATGCGACAAGGAGAACTGCCGTACGACGCGGTCCATCCACTTTTCTGACCACTTCAGGCGCCTCACTGTCCGCTCTAAGAGACAGAACAGATTCTTTCGCTCCGCATCCCCCTCTGATTCGACGCTGGCACAGATCGTGGACTGGCAGGTCTCGCAAGAAGGTCATGCGGGAACGAAACGCCGGCGAGCGGTGTCTAAGCCAGCCGGGAGAGGTGCCATGCGATTAGCGAGAACTGATGCCCATGGCTATTCCTCCTGTCACTCAAATGTCCCATCAGGAGATTCCAGGGGGCCGAAATTCTCCATTTCCGGCCCTCTGTTGGGCCGTGAATCCTCTCGTCAGCGATCCCTTGGGCTCGATTTTCGTGGGAATCGGGCCGCGTAAACACACCTCTCCCTCAGAGCAGAGCCGAGAGGTGCCATGCGATAAGTGAGAGCTGATGCCCATGACTATCTGTCCCGCCATTCAAATGCCCCAGCAAAGGGCCCGCGAGGACTCATTTTTCCATTTTTGGTCTGCCGTTAGGCAAGTGGATCCTTTCGTCAGCGATCCCTTGAACTCGATTTTCTAGGGAATTTGGTCGCGTGAACACACCTCTCCCTCAGAGCCGGAGCCGCTCGAACCGAACCGCTCAGGCCCTCAAACGAGAAAGAGACATCCGCTCAACAGTCCGTGCCGCCGGATCAGGTCGCGGCAAACGGCAGCGGAGGTGGGAAGCTGCCTATTGGGAAGGACACGTCACGGATCCCTCTTCGGAGCTTTTCGGCAGCTTCCCGGAATGCGGCCACGAACCAGGCGTAGCCGGTGTAGAGCTCCTGGCGTGCCGTCTTGGTCAGGGCATGGAAGAGCGGCGCCGGTGACTTCTTGGAGCGCGCCGGACGTTTGTGCGGGTCCTGGCCACGAAAGGCGGTAGCGCCGAGGACCTGGCTCCCCGTTCTCTGGCGCTCGGCCGCGGCGTCCGATTCGATTTCCGCTACCAGACCGGCGGCGAGCCTCCTCTGGGCCTCGAGGGGGAGATGCTTCCAGCATGGCAAGGGAGAGAGGATGAGCGTCTCGGACGTGGCGTAGCGCAGGCGATCGAAACTCTCCCCGCGCTGACGGGCCGCACGCTCCTGGGTCCGGTCGAACCACGTACCCACCATCGGCACGCCCTCCACGAGCGCACGCGCACAGTGGACGCCGGGCCAATCGAAGACCCTTTCGACCAGGTTCTCCTTGACCCCATGCGCGAGCACATATCTCAAGCGGGCTACCTGAGCGTCGGCCTCGTTGCTGATCACGATCATCTGATATCTCCGAGCCCAGACCTTGTCGGGCCAGTCGACGAGGCGTCCCACCTCGCGGGCGAGGTTGGAATTCAAATAGCACATGAAGCTCGCGAGTTGGCGGGCATCGTCGACTTCCAGAAGTAAATGGAAGTGGTTGGAAACGAAGGAGAGGCCACAACACCGGACCGGGTACGTCCGTTGGGCCCGCGCCAGGACGCCGACGACGATGTCGTCGAGCATCAGGCTGGGGCGAAGGAGGAAACGACTTTGAAGGGTCCGGCAGGTGACCTCGACGAGGGCACCGCCTTCGGGGATGTAGCGGAGTCTTCGGCTCATGCCCCAGATAAGACGTAAAAACCGCCTCCAATCTTGCAAGGCCCCGCCGGGCTTGAGTTTGCGAGGGGGGTTTTAGCCCATTTCGATCCTTCTAGAAAGGTCCGGCCTGACCGCGATGGCTCGCGGGGAGCGCTTCCCAGAGCCACCGGCCCACCCGCCGGGCCGCGACGTAGCTCACCCAGGAGACCGCGCCGAGCAACTGGGAGTCCGCGGGACGCCGGGCGCGATAGGCGGCGACCACGTCGCCGTCCACCCGGTACGAGGCGAACGCGGTGAGGAGAGCGAGGCGGCCCGCCGCTCTCTCCTCGCCGGGGATTCCGCCGAGCGTGGCGTCGAGCTCTTCCGGGCCGAGACCCCCGAGCCCCGGGTCGGCGCCGTCCCAGGCCTCGAGGCGTTCCAGCACCCGCTCGCGCACCCTCTCGTGGAGCGCATCCTGGACCGCCTCTTCCACCGTCGCGGCGAAGCGGGCGAAGGCGCCGGCCACGTTGGGGTTCCCTCGCGCCCAGGGGAGATCGGCAGGCAACCCGGCAGGTTCCAGGAGGGTGAGCGACTTGCCCGGCACGCGGCGGGCCGAGACGATCGCCGTGTAACGGCCGGCGACGAGCTTTCTCACCCATCCCTTGGCCCAGCGGGCGGCCGGAGGCAAGGGATACGGCGACTCGGGCAGGAAGACGTGGGCCATGCGGTTGATGTAATGGAACGCCATCGCGGTGCCGATCATCTCGCTGGTATCCGCGGCCGGGAACGGCGGCCTTGAGAGCGGCGCGGCTCCGGGAGAGCGGTGCGCCGCCCCCCAGGCCACGACCTCGCGAAGACCGTCATCGCGCAGCGCGCCGGGCTTCCCGGCCGCGAGCGCCCGGGCGGCGTCCTGCTCCCCGGCCGCTGCAAGCATCAGGGTGTGAGCGTCGATGCAGTAAGGGCAGCGGTTGAGACGCGAAATCGCCGCCGCGAGGGCCTCCTTGACCGGCCTCTCCACCTGGCCGGTCACGAGAGTCTCCCGCAGCACGCACCAGGCACCGGCCAGCAGGCGCGGCACCGGAGAATGGAGAGGGATCGGCGGCAGCAGGCCGAACTCGCGCCGTGCCTGGGAGTACACTTCAGCCACCTGCCCCGTGGCCGTTGCGGGCGAGACCGGCTGGAGGTATCGGATCCCTGTCATGAGGCGCTCGGCTGTAGTCCTGCGTCAGTATATCTCCGCGGAATCGTGCCCTGGGACTCGAAGGGCGGGCACCTGCAACCTGAGAGCACCTCGAACGTACCTGGGTATCATGGAGAGTGCGCGCCTCTTCCTGCTGTTCAGCTTTTCCTTCCTAGGGGGCCTCCTCTACGTAGCGGCCACCCGCGACCTGTCGCCGATGATTCTGGCGGGAGTCGGTTTCCTTGGCCTCGCCTCCTTGTTCATGGGCATCCTGATTGGCCGTGCGAACCCTGGCGGCCTCGTGGACCTCCTGCTGGTGATCTTCGCCACGGTCGCGATCTTTGCCACGATCTTCTGGTGGTACTCAAAGGTGCCGGCCGCCGCCGTGGTTGCCCTCGTGGCCGCGCCTCTGGCCATCGTCTTCGCCGGCCTGTCGTTGCGCCGGCAGGCCAACCGCCGAAAGTGACGGAGACGCTGACGGCTTGAGTTTGCGAGGGGTTTATAATATAGATTTCAGAGCTGTCCAAAGCGCGAAGGGGAACGCGCCATGAAAGCAAGCAAATTGCGAGTGTGCGTCGTCGGTGCAGGCGTGTCCGGCCTGACCGCGCTCAAGGAGGTCCTGGAGGAGGGCCACGGCGCGGTTTGCCTCGAGCGTGAGAACGTTCCGGGAGGGGTGTTCACGACGGGCGTGGCCTACGACCCGATGCAGCTCACGGTTTCGCAGCACTACATGGCGTATTCGTCCTTCCCTCCGCCGCTGGACGAGGAGCGCCGCCATTGGCTGCGCCAGGAGTACGTCGCCTACCTCGAGCGCTTTCGTCAGCGGTTCGGGCTCGACCCGCACATCCGTCTCAACTGCGCGGTCGAGACGGTGAGCCGCGAGGCGGACGGTTCGTTCGCCGTCGAATACACGCGAGCGGGGAAGACAGTGCGCGATCGCTTCGACGCCGTCGCGATCTGCCGCGGCGCGTTCCGTGCCGAAGCGCCGCGCATGCCGGACCTCCCCGGCGCCGAGACGTTCCAGGGAGAGATCACGCACACCGCGAAGTACAAGGGTGCGGAGCCCTTCGGCGGCAAGCGGGTCGTGTGCGTCGGAATGGGGGAAACGTCCGCGGACGTCACGAACCAGATCTCCGAGGTGGCCTCGGCCTGCCATCTGGCGCTGCGGAACTACCCGCTCCTCATCTCGCGCCATCCGTATGGCGGGCGCACGACGAGCGATGGCTACACGAACCGGCTGCTGGGGTGGGCTCCTCGTCAGAGCATGCAGCAGTATTACGGTCAGCGTGTCCAGGCAGACCTGGCGTCGGGCGATCCCCACAGGCAACTGATCAGCGACTGGTTCATCAAGGCGGGCTTCACCGGGAAGTCCCTCCAGAAAAATGACGACTTCATCGCCAACCTGCTGAACGGGAAGATCCGTCACATCCCCCACGGCGTCGCCCGTCTCGAGGGGAGCACGGTTCATTTCACGAACGGCGAGCACGTCGAAGCGGACGTGGTGATGTGCTGCACCGGCTACGAGGAGAGCTCGATTCCGGCGGAGTGGCTCGGCGGGCTCGAGATCAAGGACGTGCGCCGGCTGTTCAAGCACGCGTTCCACCCCGACCTGGGACCTCGCCTGGCCCTGATCGGCTGGGCCCGCCCGTTCAACGGCGGCGTGCCGTGCTGCTCCGAGATGGTCTCGCGGTACTTCGCCCTGCTGTGCAGCGGCAAACGCGAGCTCCCCGCCTGTCCGTACCTGGAGACGCGGATCGAAGAGGACCTCGCGCAAGAGGAGATGGCCTTCTCGCAGACCAGGAACGTCCGCACGCTCGTCGACTTCACCAGCTTCCTCGACAGCGTCGCCGAGCTGGTCGGCTGCGTACCAGACCTGACGGATTACCTGGACGATCCCCCGCTCCTCTACAAGCTGATCTGCGGCACCTCCATCGCGACCAGCTACCGCCTCCGAGGCCCGGGCGCCGATCCGGAAATGGCGCGCGAGGTGATCCTCCGGCTGCCGGTGGTCCGCGACGCCGTCGACCTCGCGCTGGTGCCCCTCGCGCTCGCGGGCCACGTCGAGGAATCGGCGATCCCGAGGATCCATGAGATCGTCGAGCGGCAGTTCCTGGCGGACACGCGGCTCCTGTGATCCCTGCCCCGGATGACGCTAATGCCACCGCCATCCGGGAGGTTTTCAGCACCGTGCTAGGGGTGTGAGCGGATCATCCCGGTTGTCAGCTCCTTCAAAGCGATTGGTGGGAAGGCGGCCTGCTTTAGAATGAAGCTGAAGTCGGTCTGCGCCGCCATATAGTGGCAGCGCGTGCAATTGTCGGGCTGGAGATAGGTTTCCAGGGTCGTGTTGGCGACCGCGGTGGCCGGGAAGGGGAAGTCGCAGTCCTGCGGGCATGCACCGCCGACTTTGAACTTTCCAGTGGTGGTCGGCCACTGAGTGGCCACGAGCTGGTAGTTTTGCCAAACGGTGCCGCGGAGAAGATCCTGGTAGCGGGCGTTCATGGTTTGGGTATCTTTGGGGATCGGAGTGACTCGGCTGACCTGAACCGGCGTGGGATCTTTAGGTATCGGCTTGCCGTCAGGCAGGTTCGCCGGCTGGTAGTCGAAGCCGTGCGGATTGGGCGGCACGTTCCTGCCATCGTTGAAGGAGTAACGAACGCCGGCCGGCGGAGGGTAGCTCGCCGGGACATTGTCCACGTGCTCGAAGGTGGACCAGATCCATTCCCTGAAGGGGTTCACTTTGGAGGCGATGTGAAATCCAACCAGACCCAGCTTGGCGCTCCGGCATGTATGAGGCGTGCCGGGCTCGATGATGATGCCATCGACCGAGTAATAGCGATTCAAGTCGTCCCGGCCGGCCACCAGCTCGCGCCATGCTGCTTTGACTTCGATGGCTCCGTAGCTCCCCGGGACGCTCGACGGGAAATTGACGGGATTGTTTCGATCTGTCGGCAGCTTGTTACGTAAATACCATTGGTTGGTGCGAATGACGTTGTACTGCGTCTCGTTGAACCGGATCTCATAACGGGCATAGTTGCGGTTCTGGTCGACCAAGGGGCCGCTGAAGGCCTCGTTGATGCCGTCGGTGACCGAGCCGACCTTGCTTACCATGAGCAGGGTCTTGTCCCCAGCTCTCTCTCCGCTGCAAGGGCCTCCTCCGTCGTAGGAGCTCCAGTCCGAGGGAGCCACGCCGTTCTTCCGAAAGGTCTCCCAGGACGCCTTCCAGCTCTCCCAGACGCGCGGCGGCTTGATGTCTCCGATCGTTTTCTCCTGATCCGCCTTGCCGCGGACCGGACGGCTGGAGGAGTCGACCGCGGCCGGCCAGTTGAGTGCCACGAACGATTGCCATGAGAAAGAGTCGAAGAACGGCCGCACCACCTCCGGTGGGGCGGAAGGGTGGTCGGGAACTTGGTAAGGAATGACGGGGCTCTTGGTCGGTGGCGGCGGCTCGGGGGCCGCGGCAGTCGCCGAGGCGGTCCCGCGGACGATGGCCAAGCTGCCACCGAGGGCGAGGATGGCAAGCGCGAGCAATCCTGATTTCATGATCGAAACCCTCCTGAAAAGGATTGGCGAGGATGCGCCATTCTTCAAAGCTGCCGCGTGCGGGTGGGTTATCTCACTTCGATCCCGCGAGGAAGCCAGCAGCACGTGGCCATATGAAGGTATCCTTAGCCGCGATGAGCGAAGTGGCCACGGCCGCGAGATCGGTCGGCATCCTTGCGAAGACAGCGCGGCGCGTTGCCGTCGCGCTGGCGGTCGCCATCGGCACCGGCCTCCTGATCGTGAAGCCATGGAGGGGTTCTTCGTCCTTACTCTTCCTCAGCACCATCATCCTCGGCCTGTCGGCGACGACGGCGTTCGCATTCTTCGAAGTGTGGCCGCGGAGGCTGCCGCGCTGGATCGAGCGGTGGGTGCTTCAGGTCGTCGCGGTCGGCATGGCCATGCCGGTCACGATCTTCGTCATGCACCGTCTGATCACAGGCGAGAACCACGACTGGCTGATCCTGGCGTTCACCTCGATCCTGCTGGCGCCGTGGACGGCTCTCGCGGCGGTCGTTCGGGAGAAGGAGGCCTTCGCGCGCCACCAGAAGCTCGCGTTCGCGCTCGAGCGCAGTGAGCTCGAGCGGCAGGCGCTCGACGCGCGTTTGCATCTGCTGCGGGCGCAGGTCGCCCCCCACTTCCTGTTCAATACGCTCGCGAACGTGCAGGCGCTCGTCGATACCGGCTCGCCGCAGGCGTCGACGCTGCTCCGGAGCCTCATCGAGTACCTGCGCGCAGCGGTGCCCCAGCTCCACGAGCCGGCGGCGACCATCGAGCGCGAGCTGCGGCTCGTTCGGCCTTATCTCGAGCTGATGCAGATGCGCATGCCTGATCGCCTTCAGTACGCGATGAACGTCGACTCGTCGGCGCTGAAGGTTCGCTGTCCTCCGACCACACTGCTGACGCTGGTGGAGAATGCCGTGCGGCACGGGATCGACCCCAGTGAAGAAGGGGGACGGATCGATATCGACATCAAGCGGCTTGGTGAGCGCTGCGTGGTCCGCGTAACCGACACGGGCGCCGGACTCCATCCATCGGCGAACGGTCTCGGGACCGGGCTGACGACTCTGCGCGAGCGGCTGCGGCTCATCTTCGGCGATGCGGCGCATCTGCGCCTGACGGCCGGCGCTCCCCACGGCGTCGTGGTCGAAGTCCATATGCCCGCAAGAACATGACCGCCGGCACGAACAGGACCGCCCATGCCACGGCGTTGATCGCCGACGACGAGCCGCTGCTGCGCGATGCGCTGCGGCGCCAGCTCGCGAGCGTCTGGCCCGAGCTCGAAATCGTGGCCGAGGCGCGCAACGGGCGGGAGGCGGTGCGGTTGTTCGACGAGCGGCATCCCGACATCTGTTTCCTCGACGTCCACATGCCGGGCCTCTCCGGCGTCGATGCCGCGAACCACATCGGCCGTCGCGCCCATCTCGTGTTCGTCACGGCGTACGACCACTACGCGGTGCAGGCCTTTGCGCAGGGCGCGCTCGACTACCTGCTGAAGCCGGTCGAGCCGGCGCGGCTGGCGGAAACCGTGAGCCGCCTCAAGGAACGTCTGCAGTCATCGCGGCCCGCGATCAACACCGAGCAGCTATTGCGGCAACTCAGCGCCCAGCTGGCGAAGCTGCAGGGCGGCGGCAAGGGCGAGCCGCTGCGATGGATTCGGGCGCAAGCGGGGAAGACCCTGCGCCTCATCGCGATCGACGACGTCGACTACCTGCGGTCGGACGCGAAGTACACGCTCGTCGCCTGGCGCGATGGCGGCAAACCCGCCGAGGCGGTGGTCCGGATTCCGCTCAAGGACCTGCTCGAGCAGATCGACTCGGAGCAGTTCGCGCAGGTCCATCGATCGGTCGTCGTGAACCTGCGCGCGATCCGTCATGTGAAGCGGCATGACAATGAGACCGCGGAGATTCACCTGAAGGGGCGTGCCGAGGTGCTGCCCGTGAGCCGCAACTACGTGCATCTGTTCCGGCAGATGTAGCCCCCGTTCGTCCGCGCGAATCCGCCTTTCGTCGCAATCCGGTTGTCCGCGCGCACGCGTGCCGCGATACTGGCTTTCATCGGTGAGATGTTCACCGGCGCTCCCGCCGGAGCCTGAATTGCGAGAGAAAGAGAGAAACGCATGCTCTTGACGATCCACATTGCCGCAGGGGGGCTCGCCATTGTTCTCGGCGCCGTCGCTCTGTCCACGAGGAAGGGTGGGACCCTCCACCGCCGCAGCGGGCTGCTGTTCGTCTACGCCATGCTCGTCATGGGCTTCAGCGCCTCGATCCTGGGGTTTCTCAAGAGCTCCATTGCCGACACTAATGTGTTCACCGGCTTGATGACGGCCTACTTTGTCGGCACGGCGCTGACGACCGTCCGTCCCGTGTCGCCATGGACCCGCCGTATCAATGCCGCCGCGCTGACGGTCGTCGTCGGGCTCGCGCTCGGCAGCATCGTGAGCGGCGTGAAGGCTTTCAACAACCCTCACCTGTCCCCCGGCGGCGTGCCGTTTCGCACGATCGGTGTGATGTCCTTCGTCCTCGCCACCGTCATGATCCTGGCGGCGGCCGGCGACGTGCGCATCCTGCGATCCGGCATGCCTCGCGGCGGGCCGCGCCTGGCGCGCCATCTGTGGCGCATGTGCTTCGCGCTGTTCATCGCGGCCGGATCGTTCTTCTCGATCCGCGAGCGCGTCGAAAAGATCCTTCCGGAGCCGTTCACGACAGGGCCGATGCGCGCGCTGCCGATCCTGCTGCTGTTCGGTGCGATGTTCTATTGGCTGTGGAGGGTCCGCGGCCGCCGCACCTTGCCGGTCGTCCTCCGGCACGATGCCGGCGGCTCGTCCTAGGGGGGAGCTGACCATGGAAGAGCACCGAGTTGAAGCCTCGCCCCAAGTTCTTTCAAGAATCGGTGGCGTGCTGTACCTGATCGTCATTGTCCTGGGCCTTTTCGGCGAGGCCTTCGTCCGGGGCAGGATCATCGTATCGGGCGATGCAACGGCCACCGCCGCCAACATCAGGTCGCTGGAGTCGCTGTGGCGCTTCGGGATCGCCGGCGAATTCCTCCTGCTGATCTGCGCGACGGCCTTGACGCTGATCCTCTTCGCCTTGCTGAGGCCGGTGCACAGAGACCTCGCGTTGCTGGCGGTGTTCTTCAATCTCGTATCGATCGCGGTGGAAACGGTCGCCGCCCTGAATCTCGTCGCGGCGCTGTTTCCGCTGGGGAATGCCGGGTACCTGAAAGCCTTTGCGCCGGAGCAGCTCCACGCCATGGCAAGCCTGGCCGTGAAATCGCATAGCTATGGCTTTGGCGTTGCCCTGATCTTCTTCGGCTGTGAGTGCCTCGTTCTCGGGTACCTGATCTTCAGATCGGGCTATCTGCCAAAGTCTATCGGCGTTCTCATGCAGGTTGCCGGTGGGTGCTATCTGACGAATAGCTTCGCGCTGCTTCTGGCGCCCGCCTTGGCAAGCCGGCTGTTCCCCGCCATTCTGGTGCCTGCCTTTGTCGGCGAGGCGTCACTCTGCCTGTGGCTTCTCGTGAAGGGCGTGAACGTGGAGAAATGGAAAGCGGCTCGGCCCGCGTGACGAACGCAAAAGACTGGTGGACGCCATGAAAAGAGCTCTACGCTTCTTCCTTTGGGGCTTGATCGCCGTAGTCGCGTTGGGGGGTGCGCTGTTCGGCTACTTCGTCTACTCGCCGGCTCCCGAAATTCCACGGCTGTCCGGCAAGCTGGTCGAGGGGTCCATCGAGGTGGGCGGATTGAAGCGGACTTACCTGACCTACGTGCCGCGGGAGTTAAAGAAAGGCGCGCCGCTTGTGATGGTGATGCACGGCTCCGGTCAAAACAGTGCGCAAATGCGAAGAGCGACGGGGTATGGGTTCGAGCGCCTCGCGGATGAACATGGCTTTGCGGTCGTCTATCCCGATGGGTACGAGGGTTATTGGAACGCGTGCAACATTGTCGGCGATTACAGCGCGAACAAGCTGAACGTCGACGACGTGGGGTTCTTGACCGGGGTGCTCGACAGGCTCATCAGCGAAATCGGCGTCGATCGGGACCGCACTTTTGCCACCGGCATTTCCCGTGGCGGCCACATGGCGTTTCGGCTTGCGCTCGAAGCTCCTTCCCGCTTTCGCGCGATTGCGGCGGTCGCGGCGAACGTGCCGGCGCCGGAGAACTTCAAATGCAAGCCCGTGGGGCAGGGTGCTTCGTCCGTCATGATCATGAACGGTACGAAGGATCCCTTGAATCCGTTCGATGGTGGAGAAGTCAAATTCTTCGGCTTGTTGAAGCGCGGCAAGGTCCGGTCGTCGCGCGAGTCGGGGCAATACTTCGCGGACCTCAATGACATCGCCGGTGCGCCTGAAACGAAGGAGACCCAAGGGACCGGCGGAGGTCGCGTCGAGCAGGTGCTCTGGCGCGACGACTCCAAGGTCGACTCCAAAGCGGAGGTGGAGCTCCTCGCCATTCACGGCGGCGGGCATGGCATGCCTCAGCCGTACCTGCGCTATCCGCGACTTTTAGGTCCGACGCCCAAGGAGCCGAACGGACCGGCAGTGATTTGGGCCTTCTTCGAGCGACAACGGCCAAGAGGTTCCATGTGATCAGCGAGGTACTCTACGTTGGCCTGTCTCGGCGTTGACGGGGACCAGGAAGCAGCGTAGAGTGAGAGACATACAAGGGCCGAGTACGAAATTTTGACGAAGCGGTGGCCTCGAGGCGCTTGCCCACTCATAGATGGAAGGAAGAGAAATGACGAGACGAACGATTCTGTGCCTCATGACAGTTTTACTGTGTGCCGCAAGCGGTGCCGCTCAGCCCCAGGGTAAGCAGCCGAATTCAAAATCAAGCTCGGCCGCCGTAACCGATATTCGGAAAGTCGATTTCCTGAACTTTACCTATCCGTCCTCCCTTTGCTCGAAGGAATACGGGAAGGAGGGTATCGGCAAGAGGGTTCACGTACAGGATGGCGAGTTCAAGAGTAAGAATGTCTACTTTGAAGTCGCGGGCGACAAGGTTGTGTACGCGGATTTGAAGGGCGATGGGCATGAAGACGCTATCGTACCTGTTGACTGTGGTGCGATCGGGGCCAACTTCGTTCTCTCTGAAGCCTATGTCTACACAATCCAAAATGGCCGAGCAACGTTGCTGGCAGGGATTAGCGATAAGGATCTGGAGCGGGATTATCGACGCCATTATCCCGATGCCGAATCTTACTGGGGCCTTAATGAAAATGGCTTAAGGGTAAAGGATGGCAATCTCGAAGTCGACGTTCTTGCGGATGGCCCGCATGCTTCCCCGAAATATATCGTGACGCTGGAATATCGTTTGAGTGGCGAGACTCTTAGCTTGGTTGGCAAGCCACAGAGAAGGAATTCCGGACAATGAACCCGCAGAGGCTGGAACCTTTCCGGCGGCCTGGCCCAATGGCATGAAATCTTTGTTGGAAGACTGGAACGCCCCAGTCTTCCCATCGCGAAAGGAGAGCCCGCATGAAGAAGAAATCCGAAAACAAGAAGATTGTGCTCAAGCGAGAGGTTTTGCGGGAGCTGAGCAGGGAGGAGACCCGCGCAGTCAACGGCGGCGAGTACACATACACATGCGACTCATGCGCATGTAATTGGTGAGGCCTTCGCGCGTCTCCGCCAAGCGGGGACGCGCGTTTCCGCGGCCGCAAGCCCGGGGGTAGGAGGTGCTCCGATCGGCGAGAGCGCGAAGATCCGGCGCTCTCCGTGAATCAGTCGACCCCATAGTCCTCGAAGTCGATTCTCAGGTAGTAGAAGACCGCGACCGGTTTGCCGTTCCGGGTCGCCGGCACGAAGACCTGCTTCCAGATGGATTCGGCGGCGGCGTAGTCGAGGTTCGCGTTGCCGGAGGACTTTTTGACCTCGACGCTCACGACCTTGCCTTGCTCGTCGATGACGACCTCGCTGGTCACCTGTCCTTCGATTTTTAAAGCCTTTTCCTTTTCAGGGTAGCGGACCGATACGGGTCCGATAGGTCGCGGAGGCTGGATGTCTCCCTCGATCTGGACCGGCGTGGCAGCGGCCCAGGCCGTCCCGGTCATTGGAAAGGCGAGGATGCCGAGGAGCGCCGTCAGGGCAAGAAGACCGGCGAACGTGGTCACGAGGGTTGCGATACGGGGACGAGACATCGGAACCTCCTTGCAGAGATGGATCACCCGCTCGCGCAGGTGCCCGCGGTGGAAGAAGGGCAGGCCCGGTACGGCAGCCTGCCAGGAACGGCTGGCGACGGCTTGCAGAGCTTCGAGATAGGCGCGGCGCGAGCCGGTGCGGCGGACGACCTCGCGGTCTACGACCTGTTCGCGGCTCAAAGCGATGCGGGCGAGGAGCATCCAGACCGCCGGGTGGAACCAGAGCAGGGCGCGGACCGCTTCCTCGAAGAGAGCCCAGAGCCAGTCGCGCCGCCGCACGTGGAGCAGCTCGTGGCAGACGATGCCGCGCTGGGCCTCGGGATCGAGCTCCAGGATCCCGGCCGGCAGGAGGACCACCGGGTCGCGCCAGCCGAAGGTCAGCGGGCCTTCGACTCGTCCGGAAACCAGCAAGCGCGCCCGCGTCCCGGCGTCCTCGAAGGCTCGAGTGACCGTGGGCGACAGCGTGGCCGGGACGGCGTCGCGGCGCAGGGACCGCAGGCGCGACAGGCCGAGTCCGAGCCAGGCGAGCCGGACGAGCGCGCCGAGGCCGATCGCCAGGAGCGACAGGCGTTGAGCACTCCAGGTGTTCTCCTCGGCTCCGCCCGCCGCGAGCCCGTCCAGCCAGCTCGCGGTGGCCGCGGTGACCGTCAGGTTGCCGGCGAACATCATCCGCTCCGGCTCCGGCTGGAGAAGGGGCAGGGCGAGGATCGCGAGCAGCAGTCCCTGCCAGTAGTAGAGGCAGACGCGCGGGTGCCGCAAGCGGAAGAGGTTGGGCAGGAGCAGGCCCACCCCCAGGACGAGGGCGGCCTGGAGGGCGTAGGCGGTCAGGGCGGCAGCCAGCTCGGCGGTCAGCAAGGATGGGATCATGGCTCCTCCGGCGTCTTCTCGATGAGGCGAGAGATCTCCTCCAGGTCGCTCTTCGACAGCTTCCGCTCCTTGATCAGATTCAGGAGCAACCCCTGGGCAGCGCCGTCGAAGACGCGGTCGACGAATTCCTGGACCATCCCCGAGATCACCTGGGTCTGGGCCTGCGACGGCTCGTAGACGTAGGCACGCCCTTCCGGCTGCTTCACCAGGTGTCCTTTGGTCTCCAGGATGTTCATCATGGTCGAGACCGTGGTGTAGGCGACCGCCTTGCGCTCCCGCAGCGCCTCGTAGACCTCGCGCACGGTGGCGGTCTTCTTTTCCCAGACCACCTTCATGATCTCCAGCTCCTGCTCGGTCAGGGTTCGGGTCTTGGGTTTCGTCATACTAATAAGTTAGTACTAGAAAATTCGTTCGTCAATCCCTTCGACTGCCTGCCGAGGGAAAAGTTCCCGCGGCTCTGAAGTCCCCTTGACTTTTTCACTTTGTCACGTAAAGTACTTCAACTGAACCCGGCCCTGCAGGCCACGATCGGCTTTCGCTTTGCTCCCCTCTCCCGCTCGCGGGAGAGGGGGCCGGGGGTGAGGGCCTCTTGCGGCTACTTGAGCTGGCCCTTGTTGATCTTCCCGAAGTTCCAGCCGGGACGGTTCGGCCCGGAGCCGTACTGCACGGTAAGCGGATCAGCGTCATGGAGCTGCGCGAACTCCTGGGCGCTGAGGGTGAAGGTCACCGTCGACGTGTCTCCGTTCTGCGGGTAGCGGCTCAGCCCGAACTCCCGGTCGCCGATCCGCAGGATGAGCATCTCGCCCTTGGGCAGCAGCAGGCGATTGCTCTTGAGCTCGATCTCCACGACGGTCGTCCCACTCACGGAAACCTCACGCATCGACTTGACCTGGTTGACGTCATCCGTGGTGGAGCTGTCGTCGTCCGGAGAGTCGTCGCCGGCGAGCACGAGGGAGGGGCCTGTCAGCGTGGTCGTGCCGGACCGCTTGGACAGGCGGATGTTGCCGAGGAAGATCTCGTCAGTCTGCGTGTCGTCGAAGGTGAAGCGGACGCCACGCAGGTTGCTGACGATCGAGTTGCTGCCGAACGCAGACAGTGGGATGCGGACGGTCTGCAGGATCGGATGCGGCGTGGCGCCGGATGCGAAGCGGGCCAGGCCGCCGATCGGGCCGGTGAGGGTCAGGAGATCGCTCAGGACGAGCGGCGCCGACAGCTCGCCGTTCGCTCCGACGAGGCGGATCGAGAAGCTGGTGTCGGTCGACCAGTGGGGTCCCCGGTTGTTGCAGGCAGGGTCGCCGCACTGCCGCGACACACGGAAGTCGAGCGTCTTGTAGCTGCTCACGTTGCGCCCGGTGCCCGGCGCTGTCCAGTTGCTCTGGAACCAGGTGTTGGCGCTCGCCGAGCTCCAGGCGACCTGGGCCACCCGCTGGCTGGCGTCGTGATCCGCGATGCCGCCGTGGGCGACGGTCACGTTGCTGGCGGTGTTGGCCGTGCCCGCGCTGTTGATCCCCGTGGGCTGGTCGAAATCGTCGAAGGTGAGGGTGACAGACGCGTTGGGCGAGTCGGTGTACCCGCGGTCGACGCGCGTAATGTCCGACAGGCTCGCCGGCACCTCGAATTGCGGGTTGAGCACGGCGCCGAGCGCCGGATCGGCATCTTCCCCGACGTTTGCGCGGAAGAAGGCGAGGACGCTTGCGAGCGCGGTCTCCCGCTGATCGGCCGAGCCGAGCAGGTGGCCGAACAGCTTCTGGTGGCCGAGGCAGCCGGGCGAGTCGCTGAGCTGCCACTCGGTGTTATAGAAGTTGTGATTGGCGCCCCACACCGTGAAGGTGGACTTCGGCAAGGTCGGCGACTCCGAGCGGATCGCCATCATGCGGTCGAATGGGCGGACCCCCTGCAGGTTGGAGACGTCGCCGTCGCACATCGGCAGCAGCACGTTCCACGCAGTGCCGTCCGCGTTGAGGACGCGCGACGTCTGGCCGTCGACCGGGCCGATCTCGAAGATGCCTTCGAAGCGGACCGGTCCGATGCGCGCCGGCCAGGGGCTTCCCGCGTCGCGGTACTGGTTGTACGTGGCACGCATTCCCTCGCCGCCCCGCGAATGCCCGAGCAGGCCGACGTGCGAGAAGTCGAGCTTGCCCTGTACATTGAAGCCGAGGCTCGCCGGCGCGCCGCCGGACGTGTTCCACTGGCTGAGCGTCTGCAGGTGCTTGAGGACGAGGCGTCCGCGACGCAGGTTCAGGCCGCGATCCCCCTCGACGGCCGGGGCCGCGGTGACCCCGCGGTTGGCGTTGATCGAAACGACGATGTAGCCCCAGGACGCCAGGCGCTCTGCGAGATAGGCGTACCCCTCGTGGCTGGGCACGACCACATAGCCCGCCGGACAGGTGCCGGTGAAGGTGTACTGAATGTTGGTGTCATAGCGGCCGGGGCCGATCCCCTCGTAACGGCCGCAGGTCCCATGGTTACCGTGGAGGAACACGAGCAGAGGGTACGGCGCGCTCGACAGCGTCGCCGGGCGGTAGACGCGGGCCCACAGCTCGGTCGCGAGCTCCGTGGTGACGTCGGGGTCGACGGCGGCGGGAAGCTTGTACTCGGAGCTGGTCGTCGCGAGCGGACCGAAGCCGCTGGCATCCGGGGCCGTCTGCGCCCGCGCGGCGACGGCTGGAAGGATCAGGCACAACGCGAGCAAGGCACACAATCGTCGGGTCATCTCAAGAGCCTCACGAGAAAAGGACACGCCGCTGATGCGGCTGTCGGGATCCACAATCGAGGAGACATTCCCCATGAACAAAGCAGTGCTTCAACAGGGGCCTGATGAGACACCATTGCCGGCCCCCCTTGACTTTTGAACTTTGTCGCGTAAAGTACCTTGCGCTTTGCGACGCAAAGTACTACATCCGACGAGGACACGACATGGAGCTCCGGATACAAGACGTTTCCAAGACCTATCCCAACGGGGTGCAGGCATTGAAGCAGGTCAATCTGACCATCCCCTGCGGGATGTACGGCCTGCTCGGACCCAACGGTGCCGGCAAGTCCACGCTGATGCGCATCCTGGCCACCTTGCAGGAGCCGGACAGCGGCAGCGCGACCCTGGGTGAGATCGACGTGCTGCGCGACAAGGACGCGGTGCGGCGCACGCTCGGCTACCTGCCGCAGGAGTTCGGCGTCTATCCGAAGGTGAGCGCGGAGACGCTGCTCGATCACTTCGCGCTGCTCAAGGGCATCGCCGAGCGCAGATCCCGCAAGGAGGTCGTCGAGGCGCTCCTGCGGCAGGTGAACCTGTGGGAGGTGCGCAGGCAGAAGCTCGGCGGCTACTCGGGCGGAATGCGGCAGCGCTTCGGTGTCGCCGTCGCCCTTCTGGGCAATCCGAAGCTCCTGATCGTGGACGAGCCGACGGCGGGTCTCGACCCCGCCGAGCGCGTACGCTTCCTCAACCTGCTCTCCGAGCTGGGGGAGAACAGCGTCGTCCTCCTCTCCACGCACATCGTCGAGGACGTCTCCGAGCTCTGCACGCGTATGGCGATCATCGACCAGGGCGAGATCCTGCTGGAGGCCGAGCCGCTGCTTGCGGTCGCCGGCCTCCGAGACCGGATCTGGCGCCGCGTGATCTCGAAAAACGAGCTCGCCGAGGTGGAGCGGGAGCATGCGGTGATCTCGACGAAGCTGCTCGCCGGGCGGACCGTCGTGTACGTCTACGGCGACACGGCACCCGGCCCCGGCTTCGAGCCCTCCGAGCCGGACCTCGAAGACGTCTACTTCAGCACGATGGCGGGGCACATCGGCCGGCGCCCGGCGGTGTCGCCTTGAAGCTCTGGGGGATTTTTCGCTTCGAGCTCGCCTACCAGGTACGCCGTGCCTGGCCCTGGCTCTCCATGGCGGTCCTGGCCGTATTTGCCTTCGTGAGTACGAGGGTGGCCATCGTCCCCGTCACGCTTCCCCAGGACTTCATCCTCAACTCGCCCTTCATCATCGCGGCCGTCTCCGTGTTCAGTTGCCAGATCTGGCTCCTGCTGGCACCGGCCGTGGCAGGTGAGGCGGCCGCGCGGGACTTGCACACGGGGATGTATCCCCTCCTGTATACGGCCTCCATCAGCAAGGCCGAGTACCTGGGTGGGCGATTCCTCGCCGCCTTCGTCCTCCATGCGTTGATCCTGCTCGGCGTGCAGGTGGGCAGCTTGCTGGCTGCTTACGCGCCTGGTGTGAATCCCGAGATCGTCGGTCCATTCCGGCCCGCCGCATACCTCGCCGCCTACATCTTTATTGGTCTGACGAACGCGCTCGTCGCGACGACGGTGCAGTTCGCGGCGGCGCTGCTGGCCCGCCGGCCGATGGCCGCCTACGTCGGCAGCCTGGGCCTCTTCTTCCTCTCCTACCCGGTGACGTTCACGCTGTATTTGTCGGGACTCGGGGAGCGCGCGCTCCTGGCCGATCCGATCGGCGTCATGGCGATCATGAACGAGATGATGTCGAACTGGACCCTCGTCGAGAAGAATGTCCGCATGTTCACGCTCGAGGGGCCGATGCTCTGGAACCGGCTTCTGTGGCTCGCTATTTCTCTGGTTACGATCGCGTTCATCTACCGGCGCTACCAATTCGCTCACCCTACCGAAACCGGCCTTTTGAGCCGGCTCACGCGCCGGTTCGCGAGGGCGGCGCCAACCGCGGATACCGCGCCCGCACGGATTGCGATCTCCGTTCCGCAGGTGCGTCAGTCTTTCGGCTTCGCGACGCACTGGCGTCAAACGCTCGCGATCGCCTGGTCATCGTTCTGGATGATCGCGAAGAGCCCGGCCGGGCTCTTTCTTCTCGTGGTCTTTCCGATTTTCCTGGTGCTGGTGCTGACGGTGGAGTCCGAGCACTGGGGCATTCCACTCCTGCCGCGAACCGGTTACCTGCTGACGAAGCACCTGACGTCGCCGCTGACGCAGGCCGTGGATTTTCGCGTCATCATACCGCTCCTCATCGTGTACTTCGCCGGCGAGCTGGTCTGGCGGGAGCGCGATGCGCGGCTCAGCGAAAACGTCGACGCGACCCCGGCGCCCGAGTGGGTCCTGTTCGGCGGGAAGTTCCTGGGGCTGAGCCTCGTGCTGGTTGCCTTGATGGCGATGCTGACCATGGCTGGAATGTTCGTCCAGGTAGCAGCGGGTTTCCACGATTTCCAGATCGGGCTCTACCTCGAGATTCTGTTCGGGCTTCAACTACCCGAATACCTGCTGTTCGCGGCGCTCGCGCTGACGGTGCACGTGGTGGTGAACCAGAAGTATGTCGGTATGCTGGTGTCGCTCGTCGCGTATTTCCTCATCATCTTCTCGTCGTTCCTCGGCGTTGAACACAACCTGCTCGTCTATGCAGCCAGTCCGGAGTGGTCCTTCACGGACATGCGCGGCTTCGGCGGGTCCGTCGGTCCGTGGCTGTGGTTCAAGCTCTACTGGGGAGCGTGGGCGCTGCTGCTGGCCGTGGGGGCGAGGCTTCTGTGGGTGCGGGGCAGGGAGAGTGGGTTCGGGACGCGGCTGAAGATCGCGCGGCATCGCTTCCATCGCGCGACGGCCGCGATGCCTGCGATTATCGCGATGACATTCGGACTCATCCTCGCCCTCGGCGGTTTCATCTTTTACAACACAAATGTGCTCAATGAGTACGTCGCCGACGGCGAGCTGGTGCAACGCCGCGCCGACTACGAGCGGCGGTACGGCAAGTACGAGGGCATACCACAACCGCGGCGGACCGCAACGAATCTGCGCATCGAGATTCATCCCGACCGGAGAGCAGCGACGATCCGCGGCAGCTACCGCCTCGTCAACTGCGGCGTAGTGCCGATCGACTCCGTGCATCTGGAGCCGGCCTTCTACGTCGAGACCCGCGTGACGTTCGATCGCCCGGCCAGAGCAGTCGTGGCCGATGAAGAGCTCGGCCACTTCATCTACGCGCTGGACGAGCCGCTGCAACCCGGCGACTCGCTGACGCTCGACTTCGACGTGCAGCTCGAGCGGCGGGGTTTCCGCAACAGCGGTTTGCGCACGAGCGGAGCCGGCATGGCGATCGTCGAGAACGGCAGCTACTTCACGAGCGGTGCACTGCCGGTCATCGGCTATCAGCCGCTTCGCGAGCTCTGGAGCGCAGACGACCGGCGCAAGCAAGGCCTGCCGCGGCAGGTCACTCTCGCCGCGCCCGGTGACATCGATCCGCATCTGGCATCCGTCCCTGCCGCGACTTTCGAAGCGATCGTCGGCACCGACGCCGATCAGGTAGCGGTTGCGCCGGGTGAGCTGCGTCGCACGTGGAGCGAAGCGGGACGCCGCTACTTCCATTATGCGAGCGATGTTCCGATCAACGGCACGGAGGTCTTCTTCTCCGCCGGCTACGCCGTGCATCGCGAACGATGGAAGCAGGTCGACCTCCAGGTCTTCCTTCACCCGGGACACACGGAGCACCTCGATCGCCTGCTCCGCGGTGTCCGAGCGTCTCTGGACTACTACTCGGCGCAGTTCGGTCCCTATCCGTATCGTTTTCTGCAGATCGTCGAGCAGCCCGGCAACTTCCTCGGCATGGGCGTCGACGGGAGCGGCGTGGTCACCGGAGGCGAGGGCTTCTTCCTGCTGAATCCGCGGGGCGATGGTTTCGACGCGATGTTCGAGATCGTGGCGCACGAGATGGGGCACCAGTGGTGGGGCATGCAGCTCAAGCCCGCATTTGCCGAGGGAGGCGGCGTCATCTCCGAGAGCCTCGCCTGGTACTCCGCGATGGAGCTCGTGAAGAACGTGAAGGGCCGGGAAGCGCTACGGCGGTTCATGAGCATCATGCGCGAGCCCAACCCATGGCCGCCCATCCGCACGGGACTTCCGCTGCTCCGCGCAATGGACCCCTGGGCCAATTACCGCAAAGGTCCGTACGCGATGCACGCACTCAGCGAGTATGTGGGCGAGACCCGTGTAAACGGGGCGCTTCGTACGCTGGTGGAGAAGAAGGCATCGTCCCTGGCCACCACGCTCGACCTGTACCGTGAGCTCCAGGCCGTCACGCCGGACTCGCTCAAGCCGCTGCTGGCCGATCTGTTCGAGCGGAACACGCTTTGGACGTTCGATACCAAGCACGCGACAGCGGCTCGGACCTCAGCAGGCGGCTGGCAGGTGACGATGGAGGTGGAGGCGCACAAAGTCGTCGCCGACAGCGCTGGTAAGGAAACGAAGGTACCCATCAATGAGATGATTGAGATCGGGATTTTCGCGCCCGCGCGACCGGGCGAGATCCTGGGCAAGCCGCTCTACGTACAGAAGCATCGCGTCCGCTCCGGCACGCAGACGATAACGGTGGTAGTGCCAGAGAAGCCGGCCCGTGGCGGTATCGACCCGTATAACCTGCTCGACTGGGAGGAGGGCGATAATATCGAAACGATAGAAATCAACGAGGCGCGTGGCAGGTGACGCTCGACGTAAACCCCTGTACTGGCCTATCTCCTCGCCGCCTCGCGCAGCCGCTCCACGTCCCGCACGGGAGGCTGTCCGAACAGCCTCTTGTACTCCCGGCTGAACTGCGAGGCGTCGTCGTAGCCCACCCTGTAGCCAGCGCTGGCGGCATCCAGGTTCTCGCCGAGCAGGATGCGCCGGGCCTCCTGGAGCCGGAGCTGCTTCTGGAACTGCAGGGGGCTCATCGCCGTGACGGCCTTGAAGTGGTGGTGAAAGCCCGAGACGCTCATCCCGAACTCCCGCGCCAGAGTTTCGATCCGCAGCGGCTGGTTGAATTCCCTGCGGAGCCGCTCGACGGCATCCGCGATGCGGTCCGTTTGGCCGCCCAGGAGCGCCAGGTGGCGGAGCCGGTTTCCCTGTTCTCCGATCAGTAGCCGGTAGACGATCTCCCGCGTGATCAGCGGCCGCAGAACCCGCGCTTCGGCCGGCGAGTCCAGGAGCCGCACCAGGCGTACCGTGGCATCCAGCAGGTCCGCGTCCAGCGGGCTCACGTCAAGCGCCCGCACGTCGCCCTGGCTCCGCGAGGAGAGATGGCCCGCTTCCACCATCACCGAGCCGACGAGAGCCGGGTCGAGGTCCATGCGGAGGCTCAGATACGGCCGTTCCGCCGACGCCTCGACGACCTGGCCCACGACGGGAAGCTCCACGGTGGCGAGCAGGTAATGGGCCGGGTCATAGCGGTAGAGGGTGTCCCCCAGCAGCACCTGCTTGCTCCCCTGAGCGATCACGCAGAAGGAAGGCTTGGAGACCCCGTGGAGCGGCTCGGACGGGTTGGAGAAGCGGTTCAGGAGGAGCCCCTTCAACGGCTCAACCGCGCCGTCCTCCGGGATGGCCCGGGCGATGCGATCCGCGAGCTCCTCCTGGTAGGCGTAAACCCGGTGCGTGTCCATATCCCTATCCTAGCCCCCTCTTGCGGACTCTGGATATTTTCCGAAGAGATTTGCAGGATCGTCCAAGGATCTTCCAGGATTGTCCTACCGCTCGGCGTCCCGAAGCGCCTACCGTAGGCTCACTGGGACGGGCGCTCACAAGGCTTGTTTCGGCGTGAAATTTGCACATTCGTTCGGAGCCCGAGTGGTGGTCTTCCGCCTCGTTGTCTCCCGCGTCTGAAAGGAGCTGTCATGAGTAACAGGAAGGTCTGGTTTATCACCGGCGCGGGCCGCGGCATGGGCGTCGATTTCGCCAAGGCCGCCCTGGCGGCCGGCCACGCGGTTGTGGCCTCGGGCCGGGACAGCGACGCCGTAGCCAAGGCCGTGGGGCCGTCGGACGACCTACTGGCCGTCAAGCTGGACGTGACCAGGCGCGGCGATGCCGAGGCGGCGGTGCGGGCCGCTGTCGACCGGTTCGGCCGCGTCGACGTGCTGGTCAACAATGCTGCCAGCTTTTATGCCGGCTACTTCGAGGAGCTGACGCCAGAACAGATGGAGCGGCAGTTGTCGACGAGCCTCCTCGGCCCGATGAACGTCACTCGCGCCGTCCTGCCGGTCATGCGCAAGCAGCGCTCGGGGCACATCGTCTCCATCTCGTCGAGCGCGGGCCTCGTCGGCTTCGAGCTCGGCACCGCCTACTCCGCGTCGAAGTTCGGCCTGGAGGGGTGGATGGAGTCGCTGCACGCCGAAATCGCGCCGTTCGGCATTGCCACTACCATCGTCAATCCGGGGTTCTTCCGCACGGAGCTCCTCACCGAGAGATCGACGAACTACGCCGAGCCGTCCATCGCGGACTATGACGAGCGCAGAACGAAGCAGCTCGAGTTTTGGAAAGCCCAGAATGGCCTGCAAACCGGCGATCCCGCCAAGCTCGCGCGAGCGCTCATCACGATCGCGAGCGAAGAGCCGCCGCCGCGCCGCTTCATCGCCGGCGCTGACGCCATTGCTACCGCCGAGCAGAAGGTTGCCGACCTCAAGGCGCAGATCGACGCGCACCGGAACCTCTCGACATCCCTCGATCTAGACCGAGAGCCCGCCGCACTGGCGGTGTAGGTAAAGGAAAAGCAATGCAAAAACGCACACTTGGAAACGGCGGCCTCGAAGTCTCGGCCCTCGGCCTCGGCTGCATGGGCATGAGCTACGGATACGGACAAGCCCACGGCGAGCAGGAGATGATCTCCGTGATCCGGTCCGCCGTCGATCTCGGGGTCACTTTCTTCGACACCGCCGAAATGTACGGTCCGTTCACGAACGAGGAGCTGGTTGGCAAGGCGCTCTCGCCCATCCGCGAGCAGGTGGTGATCGCCACCAAGTTCGGGTTCCACATCGAGGATGGGAAGCTGGCGGGCATGGACAGCCGGCCCGAGCACATCCGGGAGGTCGCGGAAGCGTCGCTCAAGCGGCTCAACACCGACACCATCGACCTGTTCTATCAGCACCGCGTCGATCCGAACGTGCCCATCGAGGACGTGGCGGGCACTGTCAAGGAGCTGATCCAGGAGGGCAAGGTCCGGCATTTCGGTCTCTCCGAGGCAGGTGTGCGAACCATCCGCCGCGCGCACGCCGTCCAGCCCGTCACGGCCCTTCAGAGTGAATACTCGCTCTGGTGGAGAGAGCCCGAAGCGGAGATCCTCCCGGCCCTGGAAGAGCTGGGAATCGGTTTCGTTCCCTTCAGCCCGCTGGGCAAAGGCTTTCTAACCGGCAAGATCGACGAGAACACCACCTTCGACAGCACCGACTTCCGCAACACCGTCCCCCGCTTCGCCCCGGAGGCCCGGAGGGCGAACCAGGCGCTGGTCGATCTGCTCGAGAGCATCGCTCGGCGCAAGAGCGCGACGCCCGCCCAGATCGCGCTCGCCTGGATCCTCGCCCAGAAGCCCTGGATCGTGCCGATCCCCGGCACCACGAAGCTGCATCGCTTGCAGGAGAACGTCGCGGCGGCCTCCGTCGAGCTCACGGAGAGCGATCTCCGCGAGATCGAAAATGCCGCATCCCAGATCACGGTGCAAGGAGCGCGGTACTCGGAAGCCGCGCAGCGAATGGTCGACCGTTGAGCGCAATCCGCCCCGCGGTGCCCGCGGACCTCAAAGCCATCGGCCGGCTCGGCGCGCTCCTGGTCCGTACACACCACGACTTCGACCCGGACCGCTTCATCGCCGCGACGCCGCGGACCGAGCAGGGATACGGCTCGTTTCTGGGGACGCAGCTCGAGAAGCCGAACATCGTCATCCTTGTGGCCGAACGCGACGGCGAGGTGGTGGGCTATACGTACGCGGGAGTCGAGGGACATGATTACATGTCGTTGCGCGGGCCGGCGGGCGTGCTGTATGACATCGTGGTCGATCCCGCCCATCGCGGGCAGGGCGTCGGCCGGGCGTTGCTCGACGCGACACTGGAGGCACTCAAGGCGAAAGGCGCGCCCCGGGTCGTGCTCTCGACCGCGGAGCGGAACGAGTCCGCGCAGCGCCTTTTCGCTCGCGCGGGATTCCGGCGAACGATGATCGAGATGACTCGGGAGGCCTGAAGAAACGATGAGAGTATTCGAGGTCGTCATTGCGCTGCTGCTGGTCGGCGCCGCCCTCGCCGCCTTGTCACGGCGGATCGGCGCGCCGTATCCGGCGCTGGTGGCGCTCGCCGGCGCCGCGCTCGCGCTGATCCCCGGCGTGCCGACGATCGTGCTCGATCCCGAGCTGGCGCTGGCGCTGTTCGTCGCGCCCGTCCTGGTCGATGCCGCCTTCGATTCCTCGCCGCGCGACCTGCGAGCGAATTGGCGCGCGGTCACCAGCCTGGCCCTTGGCGCCGTCGTCCTCACGATCGCCATCGTCGCCGTCGTAACACGGCTGCTCGTCCCGGACATGCCGTGGGCGGCGGCGATCGCGCTCGGCGCCATCGTCGCGCCGCCGGACGCGGCGGCCGCCACGACGGTGCTCAAGCAGCTTCGCCCACCCCATCGGCTGCTCGTGATTCTGGAGGGCGAAAGCCTTTTCAACGACGCGAGCGCGCTGCTCGTCTACCGCCTTGCGGTCGGCGCCACGGTCACCGGCGTCCTGTCCGGTTGGAGCGTGCTGCCGACGCTGCTCGTGGTCACGATCGGCAGTGTCGTCCTCGGGCTGGTGCTCGCACCGGTCAGCCTCGCCGTGAACGCGCGCATCAACGATGTCGCGACCGCGGTGGTGTTCCAGTTCTGCGGGACGTTCGGCGTCTGGCTGCTCGCGGAGCAGTTGCACCTCTCGGGCATCATCGCACTGGTGGTCTTCGCGATGGCGGCGTCACGCCGCGCGCCCGAAATCATGCCGGCGCGCATCCGCATTCCATCGTGGGCGGTGTGGGAGGTCTCGGTTTTCGTGCTGAACGTGCTCGCGTTCATCCTCGTGGGTTTCCAGCTCAAGTCCATCGCCGTGCGCGGAGCGATCGGGACACGCTACGTCGTCGTGGCGGCAGTGGTGTGCATCGCGGTCATCCTGGCACGTATCGCGTGGGTGACCGGCGCGGCGGCGTTCAGCCGATGGCGCTGCCGCTCGCGTCCGGACGGCACGCCTGGACCGCACGACGCGGTGGCGCTCGACGCGCGTAGCGCGGCGGTGGTGGGGTGGTGCGGCATGCGTGGCACCGTGACGCTCGCCGCCGCGCTCGCGTTGCCGCTCGGCCGTGAGGGCGGCGTGCCGTTTCCCTATCGGGACCTGATCCTCGTCACGGCGTTCGGGGTGGTGCTCGGCACGCTCGTGTTCCAGGGACTCACGCTGCGGCCGCTCCTGCTGCGCCTGCGACTCAAGGATGACGGGACGGTGGACCGCGAGGTGCGTTTCGCACGGGCCGAGACGTTGCGGTCCGCGATGGAGGCCGCCGCGACGTGCCCGGGAGCCGAAACCGCCGAGCTCGTACGGCATCGTTATGACTTGCAGTTGCGTCGCGCGGAAAAGGAGCTCAGCGCGCCCGAGGAGGCCGCGGCGGATACCGACGGTCTGGCGGCGGACGCGGCGGTCGTGCGTGCCGCGACGGAGGCCGCGCGGCGGCGGCTCGTGGCGCTCCGGGCCGACGGCACGATTGGCGATACCGCGTTCCAGCGCGTCGAGGAAGAGCTTGACTGGGCGGATCTCGACTGGGCGCAGTTCCTTCGCGCAGCGGACGGCGAGGGATAGGCCCTGGCCGTCAACGCTCAGAGAGGAGCAGCATGCGAATCGGAATTCTTGGTTCAGGATTGATGGGTGATGAGGAAAAAGAAATGAAACGTCCGCATACCTTCGTGCTGATCACGGCCGCGCTCATCGCCTCCGCCTGTGCAACCGCGAATGGCAACGACAAACCCGCGCCGCTGATGGTTCAGGAGCAGGGCAGCTTCGCGGCCGGCGGAACGGTCGTCACCGCTCCCGGCATGTTCGACCCGGTCAAACAGGGCGCGTACAACCCCGCCGGCCCCGATTCCGCGGGACAGACATTGCACGGCGATCACGCCTATGTGTTCTACCAGGTCCCCGTCAATGCCAGAAAGCTTCCGCTCGTGTTCTGGCATGGCCACGGGCAGTCCGCGAAGACGTGGGAAACGACGCCCGACGGGCGCGAGGGGTTTCAGAACATCTTCCTGCGCCGCCGCTTTCCGGTCTATCTGATCGATCAGCCACGACGCGGCCGCGCGGCACGCGGCACGCAGCCGATGAACGTTGCTGCCACGCCCGACGAGCAGCTCTGGTTCGGCATTTTCCGCCTCGGCCTCTGGCCGGACCTCTTCCCGGGCGTGCAGTTCTCACGCGATCCGAAGGCGCTCGACCAGTTCTTCCGGCAGATGGTGCCGAATACCGGGCCCTTCGACATGGAAGTCAATTCCGACGCGGTGTCGGCACTCTTCAACCGCATCGGGCCGGGCATTCTCGTCACTCATTCGCAAAGTGGGGCCCTGGGCTGGCGCACGGCCATCAAGAACAGGAATGTCCGAGCCATCGTGTCGTATGAGCCGGGCGGCAACTTCTTTTTCCCGGAGGGCGAAGCCCCCGAGCCGATGACGCACACCGGCGGCACGCTGAAAGCCGCCGAGGTGCCCCTGTCGGACTTCATGCAGCTCACGAAGATCCCGATCGTCGTTTACTACGGCGACAACATTCCCGACCAACCGAGCGTGAATCCCGGCCCGGACCAGTGGCGCGTCTTTCTTGCCATGGCGAGGCTGTGGCGGGATGCGGTGAACCGCCGGGGCGGCGATGTCACCCTCGTGTATCTGCCCGAGCTGGGCGTTCGGGGCAATACCCACTTCCCAATGTCCGATCTCAACAATCTCCAGATCGCCGACCTTTTGTCCAAGTTTCTCGCGCAGAAGGGATTGGACTGAACCGAGAAGGAACCGCACATGAAACTGCTCGCAGAGGAGGATCCTTCAATGAACGACGACTTCGACGACACCTCGGAACCCGAGCTGACGGAGGACGAGGAGGCGCTGCTCGGGGAGATGCCGGCGTTGGCCGGCGTCGGCGGCGCCGGGCAGACGCGGCGCACGTTCCTGGGGCAGACGATCGCCGGCGGCCTCGGATTTTTCGCCTTCGACCTGCTGGAGCTCGAGAAAGCATTCGCGGCCCTGAGCCCTGCGCCCGGCGCGGTGGCCGCCGCGGGCACAGCGGCGGAAAATCTCGTGAAGGTCGCGCTCAAGGTCAACGGCGCGACGAAAACCCTGGAAATCGATTCGCGCGTCGTGCTGCTCGACGCGCTGCGCGAAAGGCTCGCGCTGACGGGCTCGAAGAAGGGCTGCGACCAGGGCCAGTGCGGGGCCTGCACGGTGCTGGTGGACGGGCGGCGAGTCCTGTCGTGCCTGACGCTCGCCGCCACCGTCGAGGGCCGGGAGGTCACGACGATCGAGGGGCTGGCGAAGGGGGATGAGCTGCACCCGATGCAGGCGGCCTTCATCAAATACGACGGCTTCCAGTGCGGGTACTGCACGTCGGGACAGATCTGCTCCGCCGTCGCACTGCTCGAAGAGGCGCGCCGGGGCGACGTGAGCCACGTCACGGAAGACGTGACCGTGACGACGACTCAGCTCACGGACGACGAGATCCGCGAACGGATGAGCGGCAACATCTGCCGCTGCGGGGCCTATCCCGGGATCGTCGCCGCGGTCCAGGAGGTCCATTCCGGCAAGCAGGCGGCGCGGACGTGGCGCTTCGTCGACGAGGAACAGTTGGCCCGCGTGAGAAAGGAGGACGCCAGTGAGACCGTTTAAATACGTGCGCGCCAGCAATCCGGACGCCGCAGCCAGCGCCGTCGCCGCGAACCCGCTGGCGAAATTCCTGGCGGGCGGGACGAACGTCCTCGATTTGATGAAAGAGGACGTCGAACGCCCCAACGAGCTGGTAGACCTCACGCGCCTGAAACTGAACGAGATCAAGCCCACGCGCGGCGGCGTCTCCATCGGTGGTATCTCCATCGGAGCCTTGGCGACGAACACGGAAACCGCCAACCATCCCCTCATCCGCAACAACTATCCGCTCCTGACGCAGGCCATCGTCGCGGGCGCCTCCGCGCAGCTCCGCAATATGGCGACCAACGGCGGGAACCTCTTGCAGCGCACGCGCTGCCAGTACTTCTATGACACGGCGATGCCGTGCAACAAACGCGAGCCCGGGACGGGCTGCGGCGCCCGCGAAGGGCTCAACCGGATTCATGCCATTTTCGGCTGGAGCGAGAAGTGCGTCGCCACCTATCCGGGCGACATGGCGAACGCGCTCTACGCGCTCGAAGCCGTCGTGAGGGTCCGGGGCGCGGGCGGACGTGAGCGCACGATTCCCGTCGGCGATTTCCACCGCCTGCCGGGCGACACGCCGGAGAAAGACAACAACCTCCAGCACGGCGAGCTGATCGTGGCCATCGAGCTGCCGAAGTCCAACTTCGCGAAGAATTCCTATTATCTGAAGGTCCGCGACCGCGCCTCGTACGCCTTCGCGCTCGTCGCGGTCGCCGCTGCCCTGGAGCTTGACGGCGGCACGATCCGGCAGGCGCGCGTCGTGCTCGGAGGCGTGGCCCACAAGCCCTGGCGGAGCCGGGAGGCGGAAGCCGCGCTCGCCGGAAAACCCTTGTCGGAAGAGAGCTTCCGGCGGGCTGCCGAGGCGGCCCTCGCGGATGCGAAACCCCTCGCGCACAACACCTACAAAGTCGAGCTGGGGAAGCGGGCCATCGTTCGCGCGCTGATGCGTGCGGGTAAGCTGGCCTGACCGGAGGAATGTGATGCCGAGATACATAGGAAAAGAGATGAGCCGCGTCGACGGCGTGGCGAAGGTGACGGGCAAAGCGAAATACGCGGCGGAGTTTCAGGTGCCGAACCTCGCCTACGGCTTCATCGTGCTGGGAACCGCCGCCAAGGGTACGGTCCAATCGATCGACACGCGCGAGGCCGAAGCGGCCGGCGGCGTGATCCGCGTTTTCACGCACCTGAACACCCCGAAGCTCCAGGCCCAGGAAGAGCGGGACAAGTCGTTCCGGGCGCTCCAATCGGACAGGATCTTCTTCAATCGCCAGCCCGTGGCCCTCGTCGTCGCCGAGACGTACGAACAGGCGCGGTACGCGGCTCGCCTCGTCAAAGTCTCGTACAACGTGGAGAAGCACGCGACCGACACGGAGGCCGTGCGAGAGAACGCGCGCGTGCCGCCGCGGTCGGCACCGCCGAAGCCTCGCGGCAATCCCGAGGAGGCGATGCGCAACGCGCCGGTGAAGGTCGAGGCCGAGTACCGCATTCCCATCGAGCACCACAACCCCATGGAGCCGCATGCGGCCATCGCCGTCTGGCAGGGCGACAAGCTCACGATCTTCGACAAGACGCAGGAGGTCTATGGCGTGCGCGAGCACCTGGCCGCGAGCTTCGGCGTGCCCGAGGAAAACGTGAACGTCGTCTCGCCTTTCGTCGGCGGGGCCTTCGGATCCTCCCTGCGTCCGAACTATTATCCCGCGCTGACGGCGATGGCGGCCCGCGAGCTCAAGCGCCCGGTCAAGGTCGTCTACACGCGCACGCAGATGTTCAGCGGCCACGGCTACCGCCCGTACACGATTCAGAAAGTCGCGCTCGGCGCGGATCGGTCGGGGAAGCTTTCCGCGATGATCCACGAGGCCGTGCACAATACCTCCAGCTTCGAGGAGTTCTCGGACAACACGACGAATTTCACGCGCCAGGTCTATGCCTGCCCGAATCTGTTCGCGCCGCTGAAGATCGCGGCCACGGACCTCAATACGCCAACCTGGATGCGCGCGCCGGGGGCCGTCAGTGGCATGTTCGCCCTCGAATGCGCGATGGACGAGCTGGCCTATGCGCTCAAGATCGACCCGCTGGAGCTGCGCCTCGTCAACTACGCCGAGGTGGACCCCGAGAGCGGCAAGCCGTGGTCGAGCAAGGCGCTGCGGGAGTGCTACCGGCTCGGGGCGGAGAAGTTCGGGTGGAAGGACCGCAAGCCCGAGCCCCGCTCGATGCGCGACGGGCGCCTGCTCGTGGGCTGGGGAATGGCCACCGGCGTCTGGGGCGCGTTCCAGAGGCCCGCCAGCGCCAGGATCACGTTGCGCGCCGACGGCACGGCGCACGTCGTCAGCGCGACCAGCGACATCGGCCCTGGCACCTACACGGTGATGACCATGATCGCCGCCGAGTACCTAGGCCTGACGCCGGAGCAGGTGAAGTTCGAGCTTGGCGACACGAATTTTCCGCGCGCGCCGTCGCAGGGAGGCTCGCAGACGACGTCGAGCGTCGGCTCGGCCGTGTACGGCGCGGCGCTGGCCGTCGGCGAAAGGCTGCTCACGCTCGCGAACCAGCAAGCGTACTCGCCGTTGAAGGCGGCCGCCGCCTCCGACGTGGAGATGCTCGACGGCCGCCTTCAGCTCAAAAGCGATCCGTCGCGTTTCGTCAGCGTCTCCGAAGTGATGAAGCGCAACGGTCTCACCGAGATCACCGAGACGTTCGAGTCGCGCCCCTCGAAGGAGCGCGAGAAGTACGCGCTGCTGGCGCACGGCGCGCAGTTCGTCGAGGTGAAGGTGGACCCGGACCTGGGCAACGTCCGCGTCACGCGCGCCATCGAGGTCACGGCGTGCGGCAAGATCATCAATCCCAAGGCGTCCCACAGCCAGGAGATCGGCGGCGTGGTCTGGGGCATCGGGATGGCGCTTCTGGAGGCCACGGAAATCGATCACCGGTACGGCCGGATCATGAATCCGAACCTCCAGCACTACCACGTCCCCGTCAACGCGGACGTCCACGAGATCGAGACGATGTTCGTCGAGGAAGACGACAAGATCGTCAACCCGCTCGGCGTCAAGGGCATGGGCGAGCTGGGGATGGTGGGCATTCCGGCGGCCATCGCCAACGCGGTCTTCCATGCCACGGGGAGGCGCGTCCGGGAGCTGCCGATCACGCCGGACAAGCTGCTGTAAGCCGTAGCTGTAGGCAGAGGAGGGGGCCGGAAACGTCCGGCCCCCGAGTCTCAGACTTCATTTTGGCGTTACGGCGTCGTCCTCAAGAACAGCGTCGTCGCGTAGCCGTTCGCCATCGCCGGATTGCCCGTTACCGTCACGTCGAAGACGCAGTTGGCACGGGCTGCCGGGTCCGCGATGGAGCTGCACAGCTTCTCGGCTTCGCGGGGATCCATCGGCTTCACGGGCGACCGGTTTTCTACTCCCGGCCAGGGGAAGCCGCCGCTGATCGACGTGCAGGCCGAGCCGGGCGGCGGCGGCCAGTTGACGTTGGTGAAGCTCGCCGTCGAGGTGCCCGCCGCGTAGTCGAACAAGCTCGTCGACGACGACACGCGCCAGGCGTTGGCGAACGTCCCGTTGAGCAGGGCATGCCGGGCGGCAAGGCCGGCGGGTGCCGGACCGAACGACGTGCTGCCTGGACCACGGGGCAGCCATTCGGAGGAGCGGATATGGCCCATCGTGCCTTCGCGGGCCGGGGTGTCGAGAACCTCGACGTCCAGATACCAGTAGCCTTGCGAGCTCCAGTAATTGGGCGTGACGATCACGCGAGTTCCATCCGCCGCCCGGACGTCGATGCCGCCGCCCGCGGCGGCCCTGGCGATCCGGTTGCCGCCTCCCAGGTTGAGGCTGCCGCTCGTCGGAAGGGTGACCAGCCTGCCGTCGATGCGCAGCTCCATCTGGTCGGAACGGCCGGGCTGATAGCTGATCCGGCTCTTGCCCACGCGGAGGGCCGCGGCGGTGTTGAGGCTCACGCAGCTAGCCAGACCCGTATAGGGGTTCGCGCCGGGCGTGAAGGTGGTGAGGACCGGGGTCTGGCGGGTCTGCAGCTCGAACCCCGTCGCGGAGTTGCGCAGCGACGTGAACTCGCCTGAGGCCTGGAAGTCGTAATTGATGCCGTTGGTGGTGGTGAGGTGCGGGTCACCCCGGTTGGACGGACCCGAAGTCGCCGGTACGCCGCACCAGGCCAGGAAGTCGTTGAGCTCAACCGTGCCCACCTCGCTCCCCGGGGAGCCCGGCGGCATCGTTTGGGTAACGGCTTGGCCCAGAATCGTGCCGCAATAGTCGTTCAGACTCGAGGAGAGATGCGGGAACCTGCCAGCGGGGCTGCCGACGGTATTGTGGCAGCCGGCACACACCGGAGGAACGTCCAGTGCCTGCGAGAGCGAGTTCTGCACCCAGGAACCGAGGACGAGCGGATCGTACCGGTTCGGTCCGAAGGTCGGCAGGTTCAGCGGCGAATCGTCCAGGTCGCCCATCAGAAGCCCGCCGCCGAGGTCGGCATCCGGATGGATGATGTATGGATTCTCGCCCGCGTGGCAGTTGGTGCACATGCCGCCGACGGGGGCCGACAGCTCGGCGCCGCCGGCCTGGTACCGGCCCAGCGGATCGACACCCAGGTTTGGAACGCCGATGGGGATCTGGGTGCCGGCGGCAAACATGAAGGCCGAGCCGCTCATCTGATTGTCCCAGAAGCACACCTTCGAGGTGGTCTGGCTCAAGCAGATCACACCGTCCAACTGCACGGTCGCCAGCGTATTGTCCAAGTACCGCGGCAGGGCGACGCACATGCCGTCGCTGTTTTCGAAGACCCGGAATTCGGCCGGCGTCCCGACGATGAACTGCTCCGCCTGCGGGATGAATCCCAGGCTCGTCCATGCGCCGGGACTCAGGTCGCCGATCGAGGGAGGAATCGGTACGCCGGCCGCCGTGCACTCGGCGATGTAGGCCGCGCCGCTGTTCGCGGTGGCCGTCTTGGGGATGGGCGGAGTGAACTCCGCCAGCTTGAGCCTCGCTTCGATCGCGGGATCGAGCTTGAAGGATTTGAGGCTCTGGAGCTCCTTGAGATCGTCATGGAGCGGCAGCTGCCAATTCAGCCGGTACTTCAGCGCGTTCAGCCTGCCCTGCATGAGATCCGTCAGTGTCCGCGGCGACCGTGCGATCAGCCAGTCGAGCGCGCGCTGCCGCACGACCAGCCCCGCCTGTCCGGTCAGGTTGAGGCCCTTGCCCAGGCGCTGCTCGAAAGCGGAGAACGCGGCCCGCTGTTTGGGCTTGAGCCCGGCGAGGAGCCGCTCGCGATACCAGCTTTGGGCATTGGCCACGAACTCGGCCGTCGGCACGATCTGGCGGCCGTCCTGGCCGAAGAAACCGCCATGGCCAACGTAGGCGATCGGTTCGCCGTCCCGCACCGGGGCGGCGGCCAGCCCGGCGGGGGCGGGACGCAGGAGATGGGCCGGACGCGATCTGATGAGGGGGACGGTCGACGGTGCGGGCTCCTTGCCGGCCGTCTTCCCAGGGCTCGGAGCGCCGTGAGCGAGTGGCGTCGTCAGGAGGGTGACCGCGATCGAAAGGGACGCCAGCTTTCGCCAGGGAATACCATGGCCGCCAGCGAGGTCCGCTCTGGTGCTACGGGCGAGACAGGAAGTTTTTTCGTTCACGCACACCCCCTCTTTCTGAGATATCTCTATTAAGCTTCTTGCAAAGCTCCTTGACTCTACTGGTGTTGACCAGGGACCAAACGGGACAAGCGGGCTCTGCCGATCACGCCTCGTCGAAGAACTGGCGTCCATGGTTGGACGCCAGGGACTGGACCAGAGAGCGCCGCGGAATGCTTTCGCTCATATTTCTATCGCTCTGTTTCATGGCTCTATTTTCAGGAATAATTTGTCCATCCCCTCCGGCTATTGCGGTATAATCGCTGATAGCAAATCAACCCGTCCACACACAGATGCAATGACGTCTGTCATGAGAGGTGCCATGCCGAAAAATATCGTGATTTGCTGTGATGGTACGGCGAACGAGTTCGCCAGGGACAGGACGAACGTCATCAAGCTCTACTCCGTACTGGAGCACGACCCGGCTTCCCAGGTCACGTACTACCACCCCGGCCTGGGCACCTTGGAGCCGGTGGGGGCGCTCAGCCCGTGGCGCCGGCGGTTCATGCGCGTGCTGGGAAAGGCTTTTGGCTACGGACTGGAGCACGATGTCCGCGATGTCTATGCCTTTCTGATGCATTGCTACGAACCCGGCGACAAGGTCTTCCTGTTCGGGTTCAGCCGAGGCGCCTACACCGTGCGGGCGGTCGCCTCTTTGCTCCGCGCCTGCGGGCTCCTGCGGCCGGACAACGAGCCGCTCATTCCCTACGCGATCCGCGTGCTCAACGGCATTCAGCGGGCGAAAGGCGCAGCGGCGGTCCATGAAGCTTTCAGGCTGGTCGATGAGTTCAAGGCGGTGCTGTCGCGTGGCGACTGCAAGCCTTGGTTCGTCGGCGTGTGGGATACGGTCAGTTCCGTCGGGTGGATCGAGAATCCTTTGAGGCTGCCGCACGTCGCCGACAATGCCGACATCGAGGTCGGCCGGCATGCGATCTCGATCGACGAGCGCCGCGCCTTTTTCCGTACCAACTTGTGGCGGCCGGGAACCGATCCGGCGCGGCCCCACGGGCCCAAGGACCTGCTGCAAGTCTGGTTTCCCGGGGTGCATTCCGACGTCGGCGGCGGATACCCCGAGACCCAGAGCGGGTTGTCCAAGATCGCGCTCGAGTGGATGCTGGAGGAAGCGGAAAAGTTCGGGTTGCGAGTCGACCAGGGGCGGAAGCAGGACGTGCTCGGCCGCGCTCCGGGGAGCTCGTACACGGCTCCCGATCCGACCGCCGACCGGCATGAGTCGCTCAAGGGGTTTGGGTGGCACGTGGCGGAGTTCGTGCCCAAGCGGCACTTCGATCGGAAGACGGGCAAGGAGGGGCGGCGTATGAATCTCTACCGCCGCCGCACGATTCCGCCCGGCTCGCTGATCCATAACTCGGCATACCAACGGGGCGCCGAATACGTAAAGCTCCTGCCCGCCGACGGGATCCAGGTCTAGCATCACGCCTGAAAGGAGCTCGAGATGCTGACATTCGCCCAGGCCGTGGAGAAGGTGGACGCGACCGGTCTGCCGGTCGTGGAAGGGTTCACCGTCGAGCTCGAGGCCGGCGCCGACGCGGCGGCCGTGGGCGCCGGAATCACGGCGAAGCTCGGTGCCCGTTTTCCCAAGCACGCCTGGAAGGCGGAGAAAGAGAAGATGCCGGACGGGTGGCTGCTGTTCCGCGCCACCTCTGCCGACGTGCCGCCGCTCGGCGAGGCGTGGGAGGCCGTCCGCGAGCTCAAGGAGGTGGAGGGCGTCGCGGACGCCGAGCCGCTGCTGGTGACCCGGCTGCCGGTGACGAACGGCTCCGAGGCCGAGCGGGCCTTCCGGCTGTGGGGAAAGGTGAGCGACGCCCGCCTCGCCGAGATCACGGCGGCGAGCAGCGCCCAGCACCGGCACTGGTCGCTGGTGCAGATGGGCATCTGCGACGCCAACGGACAGGGCGGGGCCTGGGCCGCCTGGAAGGCGAAGCCGGGGAACGAGGGCAAGATGCCGGGGGACGGTATCCTGGTGGCCCATCCGGACACCGGGTACACCGGGCACGCCCGCCTGGCCCCTCACCTCGCGACCCGTCCCCAGGACCCGCCCGGCCATCACGGCCGCAACTTCGTCGAGCGCGAGCGGCCCGACGCCAGGACCAACGGCCTCGATCCGCTGGCCAAATCGTTCGGCAGCTTCCCCGGCCACGGCACCGGCACGGCCAGCGTCATCGCGGCCGCGAACAGCCCGGACGACCAGCCGTGGGGCGTCGCGCCGGGAGCGAAGATCCTGCCTCTGCGGGTGTCGTCCTCGGTCATCCACCTGAGCTTCCAGAACGTCTGCGACGCTTTCGTCGAGGCGATGGACCGCGGGGCGCACGTCATCTCCATGTCCCTCGGCGGGCCGCTCCGCTCCAAGCTGCTGGGCTCGCTGGTCCGTAAGGCGCTCGACCAGGGCATCATCGTCGTCTCCGCCGCCGGCAACAACGCGCCGACCGTCGTCTTCCCGGCCCTGGTCCCCGGCGTCATCGCCTGCGCCGCCAGCAACGCCCTGGCGGCGCCCTGGCGCTTCTCGGGGATGGGGGAGGCGGTCGCCATCACGGCGCCCGGCGAGCTGGTCTGGCACGACTGGGCGCGCACCGGCTCGAACGGGCAGGCGGTGGACGATCAGACCAACGGCAACGGCACCTCGTTCGCCACCGCCAACGTCGCCGGCCTGGCCGCGCTCTGGCTGTCCTTCCACGGACGGGACGACCTCATCCGGCACCACTGCGGCGGCCGTCCGGAGCTCCTGCCGTTCCTGTTCCGCCTCTGTCTCCAGGCGTCAGCCGACAAGGCTCCGAAGTTCATCCGGGGCGGCAAGGGCGGCTTCGGCACGGGGATCGCGCGGGCGGACAAGCTGATGTCGGAGCCCCTGCCTGAGGTGGCGGACGTGGCGGCGGAGCGCGACCGCATCCTCGCCCAGGCTGCCGGCGGCGTGGTCAGCTTCCCGGTGACGTCCCTGCCGTTGATTCTCACCTTGCCGACCCTGACCGAGGACGGGCCCGTCTTCGCGGAGACCGGGGCCGCGCAGGACGAACGCCGGAAACGGCTGGAGCGGTTTCTGACCGGCCGCGAAGGCCTGGCCCCCCGGTCCCTGGACGAGATCGACCGGGCGGAGATCGGAGCGCTGGCCGGGGCCGACCTTCTCCTCTCGAGCGCATTGGCGAAAATCGGCCAGGGAGGACGCGGCGGCGTCTCCGCCCAAGCCCTGCGCCGCTACCTGCTGCGGGCGGACGTACCGCTTTCGAAGCCGCTGCGCGACAAGCTGTCGGCAGCCCGGAAGGCAGCCCATAAGAAGTGGAGCAAGGACCACCTCGAGCTGGCGCGCCACAGGCTGCCGTCCGCCGGAGCCGAAGAAAAGAAGCTCGCCTATGCCATCACGCCGCCGCCCACGCGGAGGCTCCGGGCTTTCGCCTTCGATCCCAGCCTTGCCACCAAGAGCTCCGACGCCGCCATCAACGAGATCACCATCCCCGTCGTCTTCGAGCGCACCCTGGAGCCGGGACCGGTCGGCGACTACCTCGAAGTGGTGGACGTGGACCCTGCTTCCGACTGCGCCTATGCCCCGGTGGACCTCAACCATCCGTTCCTGCTGGCCCAGGACGGCCTGCCCCGCTCGGAGGGCAACCCGCAGTTCCACCAGCAGATGATCTATGCCGTGGCCATGAAGACCATCAGCCACTTCGAGGAGGCGCTGGGCCGCCCCATCTTCTGGTCCCCCCTGCGCCCCTGGGACTGGCGCAGCGGCGACCCGGACCGCGCCGAGCTGCCTCCCAAAAAGGACGACGACGGCAACATCATGGTCAATGCGAGGGGCAAGGAAAAAAAGGATAAATCCGATCAGTTCGTCCAACGTCTGCGCCTGTATCCCCATGCGCTGCGGGAACAGAATGCCTATTACTCGCCGCAGAAGCGGGCCATCCTCTTCGGCTACTTCCCGGCGGGTGACGGCGACCCCGGGGTGGAATACCCCGGCGGCGTCGTGTTCACCTGCCTGGCGCACGACATCATCGCCCACGAGACCACCCACGCCATCCTGGACGGCATGCACGTCCGCTTCATCGAGCCCACGAACCCGGACGTGTTCGCCTTCCACGAGGCGTTCGCCGACATCGTGGCCCTGTTCCAGCGCTTCACCTATCCGGAGCTGCTGCGCGACCAGATCGCCAGGGCGCGGGGGCGTCTCGACGCCGGGACGCTGATGACGCGCCTCGCCCTGCAGTTCGGGCAGGCCACCGGACGGCATCAGGCTCTGCGCGATGCCCTGGGGCACGTGGTCCGGCAGGAACGCGTGAAACGTGAGATGGAGTGGCGCGACCGCGGGGAGGAAAAGCAGACGGACGGGGACGGCGAAACCCCCGTCACCATCGCCGACGCCGCCCGCTCCTTCGACGAGGAGGCCCGCTATTCGTGGAAGCGGTTCCAGGCCGATCCGTCGCTGCTGGCGCAGGTCGAGGAGCCGCACGAGAGGGGCTCCTTCCTCGTGGCCGCCGTCTTCGATGCCTACCTGCGGATCTACGAGGACCGCGTCGCCGACCTGAAACGGATCGCCACCGGCGGCACGGGCGTCCTGCCCGAGGGCGACCTGCACCCCGACCTGGTGAACCGCATGGCGAACGAAGCCGCCAAGTCCGCCCGCCATGTCCTCAAGATGTGCATCCGGGCCATGGACTACGTGCCGCCCACGGACATCACCTTCGGCGAGTTCCTCCGCGGGCTGATCACGGCGGATTCCGACCTCGTGCCGGACGACGACCGCCGCTACCGCGTGGCCTTCATCGAAGCCTTCCGCAAGTGGGGCATCTACCCCCGCGACGTGCGGACCCTCTCCGAGGAGAGCCTGCGCTGGTCGTCGCCGTCCCATCGCCCCACGGACCTGCCGGAGGGGTTCGGCCGGGTGCGGCGCGCCCTGTTCAGCTGGCAGCCGGGCCAGCCTCGCGCGGACATCTTCAGGGAGATCAAAGAGGCTCAAAGGCTGCTCTGGAACTATATCCGGGAGGAAATGCCCGAGGCGGATAAACGGAATCTGCTGGGAGGGATCGACACCCGGCGCAGCTTCCAGGTGGCGAACCTGCGCCCCGCCCGCCGCATCGGTCCGCGGGGCGAGTTCCTGACCGAGATGGTGGTCGAAATCCTCCAGAGCCAGGACGCGCTGCCGATCGACAAGAAAGAGAAGCAGGAAGAGTCGGACCGGCGGAGCGCGGCGAAGGCGGAGAGGCTGGAGAGCGGCGAGGCGGAGGAGCCGGACCTGCCGCCGTTCCGCGGCGGCGTCACGCTGATCATCGGCCTGGACGAGAGCAAGTACAAGGTTCGCTACGCCATCTACAAGCGGCTCGACAGCACCGCCCGCCAGGCCCGCCAGCGCGAATTCATGCTCCGCGCGGGAGGCGCGGGAAGCCCCGACGCCGCCGAGTATTCGTCCGACGGCCTGCCCGCGGGCTGGTACACCCAGGACGCCATACGGGAAAAATGGTTCAAGGGGCGTACGGGCGAGCGCGAAGACATGCGCGCCTCCTCCTGCGCCTGCCGCCGTCTCAGCATGGAAAAGGCCGCGAAGAAGAAGGCCGCCTCGAACGAACCCTTCGCCCTGCTGCACCGGGGCTGATGCCCGAAAGGATGCTCGACATGTCTGGCGAAACGGCGAAAAGGCTGCTCCCGAATTCAGGCGTGATCAAGATGCGCCTGTACGGGCAGGGCCTCGGCGACTGCTTTCTGTTGGCCTTTCCGCGCGAGGGCGAGCCGGAAAACCCCTGCTATCTGGTGATCGATTGCGGGGTGGCGAAGAGCACGCCCGACAAGGGGCTGCGCACCCGGAAGATCGTCGAGAGCCTGCGCGACTCGACGGGCGGGCATATCGACGTCCTCGCCATCACGCACCAGCATTACGATCACATCAGCGGTTTCCAGGACGCCTGGCAGGAGTGGAAGAAGATCGCCGTGGACGCCGTCTACCTGCCCTGGACGGAGGCTGAGGCCGTGAAGGGCGAGCACAAGAGCGCCAGCGACTTCCGAAAAATTCTCGACGAGGCGGCGAAGAAGGCGCTCGAGAAGGCGGCGGCTGAGGATTTCGAAATCCACCCGGGTTTTCAGGCGCAGGCGGACTTCCTCGGCGTCGACTTGGGCGCGGCCGGTGGCGGCCCGGGTGACATGGACGAAGCCATGGCCTTCGCCCGCGGCCTGTGCCCTCCCGGCAAGATCCGTTATTTCGAGCCCGGCGACGTGTTCCGCCTGCCGGGGACGGGCTCCCACGGCTACGTCCTGGGCCCGCCGCTGCCGGACAAGGTCAATCCCAAGGGGAAGAAGTACATCGAGCTCCTGGTGGACGGCGCCGAGGGGGTCATGTACTCCTACGGTCCGCTCGGCCTGAAGGTGGACGAGGGCAAGCCGGGTGGCGCCAATGCCTTCGCCCTGAGTGACGACCACAGCCTGCCCGCCATGGCCTCGGGCCTGCTCGCCATGGACACCCTGAGCCGCGAGGGCGACGACACCTTCAGCCCCTTCGCGCCGGACATCCGCCTCGACTGGGACAACGCCATGGCGTCCAGCTTTTTCCAGCAGCATTACGGCGAAGCGGAGGAGAAGGGCGAGGAGGGCAGGTGGCGGCGCGTGGACACCGACTGGCTGGCCGGGGCCGCCAACCTGGCCCTGCGCGCCGGGGACTACACCAACAACGTCAGCCTCGTGATGGCCTTCGACATCCCCGGCTCCCACAAGATGCTGCTGTTCCCCGGCGACGCGCAGGTGGGCAACTGGCTCTCCTGGCACACCATCGACAAGTGGAACTTCCGGGATTCCGTGCCCGCCGATCCGCCGGCCCCGAAAGAGAACGGGAACGAGAAGCAGACCCTGATGGAGAACCTGCTGAGCCGGGTCGCCTTCTACAAGGTCGGGCATCACGCCAGCCACAACGCCACCATCAAGGAGCAGGGGCTGGAGAAGATGACGCGGGACGGTCTCGTGGCCTTCATCCCCGTCAGCGTCCCCGTCGCACAGGACCTGATGGGCTACTGCCCGATGCCGTTCTATCCGGTCGTACGCGCTCTCCAGGAGCGGACGAAGGGGCGCGTCTTCCTCCCCACGGGCCAGGCGGTCGGCCCCTTGCCCAACGGGCAGACGAACGATACCTTGCTGGCGCAGTCGGGCATCGTCCCCTCCCAGGAGAAGCTGCCGCCGAAGATGAAGGACGGCAAGATCCTGGAGGACGAGGTTCCTCTGTATCTCGAAGTGACGATCCCGAAGTGACCCTTACGGGCTTTTGAGGCGGCAAGAGGAGAAGAGGTATGAGTCTCAGGAAACGGAAACTGGGCCAACAGGGCCTCGAGGTCTCGGAGATCGGCCTCGGCTGCATGGGCATGAGCGCGTCGTACGGCACCCCCGAGGAGCGTGACGAGACGGAGTCCATCGCCACCCTTCACCGCGCCATCGATCTCGGCTGCACCTTCCTCGACACGGCGGAGGTCTACGGTCCCTACACCAACGAGGATCTCCTGGGCCGGGCGCTCAAGGGGCGGCGCGACCAGGTGACCCTCGCCACGAAGTTCGGCTTCCGCATCGAGAACGGGAAGCAGGTCGGCACCGACCGCGACAGCCGGCCGGAGCACATCCGCAGCGTGGTCGAAGAGTCGTTGCGGCGGCTCCGGACGGACCGCATCGACCTGCTCTACCAGCACCGCGTCGACCCGGCGGTGCCGATGGAGGAGGTGGCGGGCACGGTGGGCGAGCTGGTCGCCGCGGGCAAGGTGCGCTTCTTCGGCCTCTCCGAGGCGGGCGTCGCCAACATCCGGCGCGCCCACGCCGTCCACCCGGTCTCCGCGCTCCAGAGCGAGTATTCGCTGTGGGAGCGGAACCTGGAGGCGGACGTCCTGCCGGCGATTCGCGAGCTGGGCATCGGCCTGGTGCCGTTCTCGCCGCTGGGCCGCGGCTTCCTGACGGGCGAGGTCAAGCGGGCCGAGGAATATCCCGAGGGCGATTTCCGCCGCGGCGACCCCCGCTACCAGGGCGAGAACTTCGACGCCAACATGCGGGCCGCGGAGGTGGTGCGGGAGGTGGCGCGGTCGCTCGGCGTCAAGCCCGGACAGGTCGCCATCGCCTGGCTCCTGCACAAGGGGCCGGACCTCGTGCCGATCCCGGGCACGAAGCGCGTCAAGTACCTGGAGGAGAACGTCGCCGCCGCTTCGATCCCGCTGGACGCGGCACAGCGGAGCACGCTCGACGACGCGCTCGCGCCGGAGAAGATTTCCGGGCCTCGCTACAACCCGGTCGTGATGTCCATGATCGACCGCTAACGATTGACGACGACGCCGTTTTTCCACATCCAGCACAGGGCTTCGGCCCCGTCCCGTGGGGAAACCCACGGGCTCCATCGCCGCAAGACCTCCGAGGCCGCCTCTCCGTGGGGAAAGGCGTCCAGCAGGGGCGCTACCTCGAGGTCGTTCAGATAGGCGACCGGGCGCTCCAGGTTCGGATGCGCGAGGGCGCGCATCGGTACGATCAGATCGCCCCGAAGGCACGGCGTGGTCACGATCCGCGCGCGATCCTCCAGCTTCAGGTGGAGGTCCGGGCACAGGGTGGGACCCGCGGCCTGTGGCAAGGGCCGCTCGGGGGCCGCGGGGGCTCCGGCCGAGCGTTTCCGCCAGAATGGATGGTCCTGGACGAGACCTTGTTCCGCGTAGTACCGGGCCGCCAGTCGCGAGTGTCGCGAGACGGCCTCGGTCTGCCGGGCTTGGTAGAATTCGATCGCCTCCGCCGCATGTCCGGGACAGGTCAGAAGCGTATGGATCACGATGCTCCCCTGGATCGCGGACTGCACCGCGGCCTGGAGGCCTTGGGACGACAGGGGATCGACCGAGAAGGAGGACTCTCCGACTTTGAGGAAACCCTCGCCGGCCGGCTGGTCGTCCACGAAGCTGGACGCGTCGCAGACCCGCACCGGACCGGCGAGCCGGCCCGCGAGACAGCCGCGTAGAAGGGCGGACCGGCCCAGCAGGGACCGGTACAAAGCCTCGCGACCGCGGTCCCCGGCCAGGGAGCCGCGCCCCGGCTCCAGAAAAGCCGTGACGCCGAAGGTTTTGTCCGGCCTGGGGATTCCCCAGAGCCACTCCTGCCGGCCCGCCTCCAGGCGGATTCCGAGGTTGTCGGTGGGCACGCCGTGCCACACCCCGGAGAGCGCCACCGTCGGCGCGGAATTCCGCCGCTTGCCGCCGCTGAGCACGGAGCAGCGTCCGGCGGCGTCGACGACGAACCGGGATTCGATCTCGATCGAGCCGCTCTCGCAACGAACGGGGATCCTCCATCCATTCGTCTCCCGGCGAGGGCGGGAGGCCTTCGCCGGACGGAGGGTTCTGATCCCGTTTTCCCGCGCACTGTCCCAGAGCAACCGGTCGAAGCGCTCGCGCTCCACATGCAGCCTGGGCTCCCCGTCGAGCCTGTCCGCCCCCGCCCAGCGAACTCGGGCCTCTCCATGAGGAAGAAAGGCGATCGCTTCGGCGCGGTCCCGCAATCCCAGCAGGGCCAGCAGGTGCAGCAGGCCCGGAGAGAGGGATTCCACGCGCGAGCACGGAGCGGCCGCGCGGTCGAGCAGGACGACGTCGTGCCCCAGGAGCGCGAGCCGGCGCGCGATCGTCGAGCCCGCCGGCCCGCCTCCAAGGACGCAGACTTCGGCGGAGAGGCTCAAGAGGGCGATCCGAAATAATCCGGCCGCCTCTCATGAAGGCGGATGTAGGCCTGCAGGCAGTAGTGCAGCCAGCCCCGGATGTAGTCGCAGGCCGGACGGCCGCGATGAATGACTTCGTGATGGCAGCCGCCGCCGCACAGATACCGGGCCCAGCAGCTCCGGCACGGCTCCTGCCGGTGCACGTGCCGCTCCGCGAGCCACGGCGCCTGGCGGGCGGGATCGACTCCGGAGCTCAAGTCTCCCATGGCCCCGGCTTCGTCCCCCACGAAGCGATGGCAGGCGGCCAGCTCTCCCTCGGCCGACACGCCCAGGTAGCCGGCGCCGGCGCCGCAAGGGTACGGCCGGTGCGTGCCCTTGTGGATCTCCCGCATCGCATTGACCATGTTCAGAAAGGGATAGCGGTGGCCCGCCGCGATCCGGCGCTCGAACTCCTCGCCGCACTCGACCATCTGCTGAAGCATCGTCTCGAGCGCCGGTGCATCCATCTCGTCACGCCCCGTGGGCGAGCTCAGGATGGGAGAGAACCCGACGCTGTGAAAACCCAGGCGGATGAATTCCGCGAGCGTCTCCGGGAGGTACAGGTTCCTGGGCGTAACGGTGACCCGCGCGGAAACCTGCATGCCGCGCTGCCGCGAAAGAAGGGGCGCCACGCGTTCGAGGAGATGATCGTAGGTCCCTCGTCCGCCCTTGAAAGGACGCAGGCGGTCGTGAACAGCCCCGATTCCGTCGAGGCTGACCGTGACGGCGAACCCGTAGCGCTCGAAGAAGTCCCCGTCCTCCGGGGCCAGCAGGGTCCCGTTCGTCGTGATCGAGAAGGTGACCCGCACGTCTTTTTCCTCTGCCCGGCGGGCGGCGTGAGCGGTCGCGGCCCGCAGGACCGGGCGGTTGGAGAGCGGCTCACCGCCGAGGAACGAAAGGTGGACCCGGCTCCCGGGCGCCGCCTCCGCGAGCAGGAGATCGACCGCCGCGAGGGCGGTTTCCAGGGGCATGCTCTTCGGCGCGCTCCCGAAGCTTCCTTCCTGGGCATAGCAGTAGGTGCATCCGAGATTGCACTTCTGAGCCACCGCCAGGGAGAGCGCGTGGAGCGGGAACGAGGCCGGCGGCTCGTCGTCGATGTGGGGCCGCCCGGTCAGCCCGAGCCCCGCGAGCGCCGTGTCGACCCGGGCGGGGTCCGCCGCACCCATGGCTTCTCGCAGGAGGTCGAGCGTGCGTTCCTCGACCGTATAGATTTGCGATCCGTCCGGCAGCAGCAGGTGAGTGCCGTGCTCCGTGTCGAACAGATGGGCCTGGGAGACCCGCGGGGCGGACGCGGCGAAGAGCTCCCCGGCGTCCACCGGTCACTCCTCGTCCTTGCCGCCGATTTGGACCTTGAGAGTCTTCTCCCAGTTGCGGTACAGGTCGTCGTAGCTCACCAGGCGGGGATCTCTCGGATCGTCGGTGATGTACTCTCTTTCTCCCCGCTCCCGGTCCATCCAGTTGTGCCCTTGCGCGCGATCCCCCGAGATCTCGACGTTGACGAAGTCGGGCCGGCTCGCCGCCCAGTAGAAGCAGGCGCACTCCCGGTAGTCGGCCTGCCAGGGGGAGCACAGGCTCTGCGTCAGGTCTCCGGGGGAAGCCAGGTCTTGGGAGATCGCCACCCCGTCGAAGAGCGGCCGCAGCTCCAGGTTGACGATCACCGCGCCGGGGTTTCCCAGAACCTCGAACCGGCACTCGGGAGTCCGGTCGGGGCCGGAGAGGACCGGCGCCAGCGCGTTCGCCCATTCGAGGGAGCGGGTGCTGTCGGTCAGGACGCCGCCGGTGCGCACCCGGGCCCGGACGGGGACGCCTCCGACGGACATCAGGTCGTGGTTCGTCGTGACCCCGCGCGCGGCCGCCTCGCTGCCCGGCTCGACCTTGATCACGCGGGTGTCCGCCTCGTGGAGCTCGATGCCGACGAAAAGGCGCTTCCAGACGTTGCGGAAGTCGAACTCGAGGCCCGGGAAGCAGTTGGCGATCGCCTCCCGCGGATGGGTGCTCGGAGGGTTGCCGCGCGCCCGGTAGTTGAGCTGCGCCGACAGGTTCTTGGGCTCGATCGGTGCCATCGCTTGCTCCTCCTCGATTTTGCTCCTTCAAACGGGGGCGAGGGATCGGATCCAGTCCCGGACGACGTCGATGCGTGGTTTTCCGCTCGCGGGATCGGTCTGCGAGAACGGGACGTTCATCGGATGGCCGGGCCGCGCGAGCAGGCCGACGAAGGCCGAGGCGTCGGGGTCTCCCGGGACGACCAGGGGCCTGCCCCGGAAAGGTCCGGACGCCAGGCCCTGCGCGTTCGACGTCCTGAGATATTGAAGCAGGGCGGGCGGATCGCTGAAGAGGTCGCTCAGCCGCCTCCCCCCTCCCGCGTCGAACCTCGTGTGACGGTTCGCGTTGACGGCGAGCGATTCGATCACCCGGATCATGGCCCGCTCGGCGCTGTTCTCCTGGGGGATCTCCCCGGGCCTCTCCTCGCCGAAATCCCGTGCCGCCTTTTCGATCAGGTTTCGCTGCCGCCTCGTCAGCGCGAGGTTCTGGCCGTCGCTGCCGCGCATCAGGGCGGGCATCGCCTGGAAACCGGCCGGGGAGCGGTCGATCACGGCGCCGTCGTAGGAGCGCAGCATGCTGTGAACGAGGCTCAGCGCTCCCACCGCGGCGATCCGCTCCGCGCTCCCGGCGGGCTTTTTCAAGCCTTCCAGCGTCTGGAGAACCGCCGCGTGCCGATCCCGCGCGTTGACGTAATTGGCCTGCCGTGGCGAGAAAGCGCCGTTGGCGTAGAGATCATTGAGGCTCTCCGAATTCATCAGCCGCATGGTCTCCAGGGCTCGCCGGATGATGTCGATGACCGTCTCCGCCTCCACGGGTCCGGTGACGGCCGGTCCGAGCACGATCTGCTCGATCTCGTCGGCGACGGTGCGCGGGTGAGAGCTGTCGGGCGCGTAATCCGGCGGACCGACGGCGACCCGCGCGAAGGAGGTCAACGTCTGGCCGTTCACCTGGAGCTCCACCTCGACGATGCCGTCGCAGGAGTCGTCGAGATAACCGAGGTTGCGTCCGCGGTTGGGCCCCGGGCGCTGCTCCCGCGCGTAGATCTGGACCGGGATCGTGGACTGCGGGGTCCCCGGCGGGAGGGTCTCGAAGCCGTCGTTGTGATTGTCCCAGCGGCCGCGAACGGCATCATAGACGGCGTCTACGGTGTTCTCGTCGCCGGCCCGGTGGCCGTAGACCTTGCCTGGCCCCGGGTTGAAACGCAGCCGGATCTCCGGAAAGGCCTCCGTGGGGCGAAGATACTGAACCGAGCCCAGGGGAACGGACTTACCCTCCAGGAAATGGCCGGCCTTCCCCTCCAGGCGCTTCACCGCGTGATCGCTGAACGGTTCCGTCGCCGCTTCGATCCTGTCCTTGTCGTCTCCCGTGCGGCGGAAGAGCTTGTGATTGCCCACCCGGACACGCCAGGTCAGCTCCGCCGGATCGTTCAGGTGCTCCCGGGTGAGCGGCTCGAGCGGGCCGTCGTCGCGAAAGCGCGCCCAGACCTCGAAGAATGGGGCCACCGGTTTGAGGTTTCCCTCGGCGTCCCGGAAAGACACTCCGGGAGGTACCGTGCTGGCCACGACCTCGCCGGACTCGCGGTTTACGGTCAGGGTCTCCGCGGCGACGAGCTCCCGGAAACCGGCAATGTCGCCCTCCGGGACGTGCAGCTCGTAGTTTTCCATCGGCTCTGAAGAAGAGCCGAAACGCGCGATCGCGAGGGGCGGCAGGATGCGTAACTCTTTAATCTCCACCTGGGGCATTCGCGATTCCTCCTAGGCGTCAAGAAACCTTTCCATGTCTTGCAGGGCGCCAAGGTCTTCCGCTTCCAGGCTGTCGAGCAGATCTCCCTCGACCCCGGCGCGGGCGCCCGTCTTGAGCTTCCCGATCAGGCTCCGGGAGAGCCTGCGCAGATGGATGTGCAGCCGCCACCGGTCGGCCTCCCGTCCCGGCAGCCCGAGCGTATACGGCAGCTCGAAGGGTGGTCCCGAACGCTCGGCAGCCTCGTCGGTCCGCAGGGGGAGGTCGAGGAGCAGATCCGCGATCAGGCTCAGCCCCGGCATGAGCGAGAAGAGGGACTGGGCCGCGAGGATTTGCGCCCGCTCCTCCAGCCCGGGAGCGCTCCGGTCCAGTTGGAGGACGTGGGAAAGGCAGGCCAGGAGCATTCTGTAGCGCAGGTTGAACAGCTCGGCCCACCCTCGCGAGCGCGGATGGGTGATCGCGCCGGCGGCAGACTCGGCGCCCGGCCGGCGCAGGGTGTTCGGGTCGGCCGGCGCCGAACGGGTCGCGACCCACTCGATGGGCCCGCGCCGGGGATCGGTCTCCGGGAACTGGTTGTAGATGTCGAGGAATCTCGAGAAGTGGGTCGGTCCGGGCTCGTTCGTGCCCCCTTCCCCCTGCTCGGCGATCTCGCGGATGGCCTGCCGTGCCTGCTCGCGGCTCGTCACCGTGGGAACGAGCACGTCCGGGAACCCGCCCGGGCCCTGCATCCGCCAGTCCTCCCCGCCCTGATAGAACGCGATCCGCCGGCCGTCGACGAAGTCTTCGTCGGCCAGGTGGGGATCCGGCAATTCCGGAGTGACGAGCCGGGAGCAGGGAAACCAGGCGTCCTCCCCCGCGGTCTCTCGCGCGGTAAAGATGCAGTAGATCCGGGCATACAGCGCGCCGACGCGGCTGACCGGCATCCCGATCGTGGACGCGCGGTCCAGGAGGTCCTCGGGGACGGTGTGCTCCTCCCCTTTTTCCGCCAGCACGTACTTCGCAAGCGATTCTTTGGTCAACGGCTCGAGCCGGAAGGGAAAGGGATAGAAATCGGAGCGGAACGGAAAATCCTCGCGCTCGAAGTTCAGAGGCCCCCCCAACAGGAGGAGGAGGTTCTGCACCGTCATCAGGTGGCCCATCTCCTCCTTGGCAATGCTGAGCAGGGTGGAGCGCCATCGCTCGACCGTCTGCTGGTGCTCGGTGCGCAGAGGGTCGTCGGCCGGGATCTGCTCAGGTTTTTTGAGGGAGTAGGCGGCGTACAGGTACTGCACCATAAGCGCCTGCTCGATCTCCGCCGCCGTGTGGAGCAGGAAGACGGCCTCGTCGCGAGGCGAAAGGGGAGGATCGTGGAGAGGAACTCCGGTCTGGAGGGCGGCCATCAGGGCCGAGGGAGGCGGCGTCGTTTCCTGAGCTCCCGCCGCCAACCCCACCCCCAGCTCCGCCATCGGCAAGGTAAACGAATCGGGCTTGACCCAACGCAATCGCTGACCGCGCACGAGAGACCTCCAGAATTGGAATCCCTGCTCCGGCGTGGCGAGTATCCCCTCGGAGTTGGGACTGTTCGCCAGGATTTTCTAAAACTTACCCCTGGGCGGTCCTGGATGTCAAACTTATAGAAAGAGAAATCATGTAACGATGTGGCCATGAGGTATCACGAAAGGGAAAGTCATCCGATTGCTGGCGCTGGCTGCTGTCTCGACCTGTGGTGACACCCTGCCCACGGCCGTTGTTGGCGTGGCGGACCTGGTGGAAGTGGGAAAGTCCGTCCGTTCCGACCGGCGAGCGGCTCGTTCCGGCCGGCGGACGGCTCGTTCCGACCGGCGAGTGACTCGTTCCGACCGGCGAGTGACTCGTTCCGACCGGCGGACGAACTTTTGGCTCCGGCGAGCCGTTCGTTCCGGCCGGCGAGCCAACTTTTGACTCCGGCGGGCCACTCGTTCCGGTCGGCGAACGAACTTTAAGGTCCGGCGGGCCAACTTTAAGGTCAGGCGGGCCGTCCGTTCCGGTCGGCGGACGAACTTTAAGGTCCGGCGGGCCACTCGTTCCGGCCGGCGGGCCAACTTTTGACTCCGGCGGGCCGACTTTAGGGTCCGGCAGGCCGCTCGTTCCGCTCAGAGGGTGTCTGGAAGGTGCGCCTCGGTTGGGAGTCCATCGATGCGAGCCCCTAGGGCGGCAGACGCGTAGCCCAGGGCGTCAGCCCTGGGGAGAGGGCGTAAAAAGCCTTGAGAGCCCCGCCAGGGGCGGTAGAAATCTAGGGCTCACACTGCGAAAAAGAAGTCTGCCGCCCCTGCGGGGCTTTGGAGAGGGGTGGCCGGCTTGTCCCCAGGGCTCACGCCCTGGGCTAGAAGTCTGCCGCCCTACGGGCTCGCGTCGATGGACTCCCGACCGAGGCGCATTTTCCAGACACCCGCTCTGGCTAACCCGAGCCGCGCTCGAGCTCTCGCCGCAGGCGCGCGATCTCTTCTTCCAGGGCACGCGCCCGTTCCTCGGCCGTCTGCCGCGCCCTGGCTTCTTCCATGCGCCATGGAAGGCGCTCGCCGGTCGTAGCGTCGACCAGCCGCAGGTTGGTGTCCTCCGGCCGCAGGATCAGGTTGGTCGTCAGACTCCGGAGCGAGCCGTCGCCCTCCGGGGAGATCGGCTGATACCGGTTGCCCTTGAGGCGGTATCCCTGGAGAGGAGGATGCAGGTACTCCTCTCGGGGGTCGAAGAGGAAGTACTCCGCGATGCCCAGCCGTTCGTAGAGATTCTTCTTGCGATCCAGATCCTCATTGCTGGTGCTCTTGGAGGTCACCTCGATGATGAAGCAGGGGGGCTCGCCTTCTTCCCAGAGGAGATAGGTTTCGCGGCGCCCCTTGGGAATCCCCCGGGTGAGATACACGTCCGGCGAGACGCAGAGCCGGGGGTTGCCCTCCGCGTAGTAGAGCAGGAGGTTGCCACCTACCTGTACGTCCGGCTCGCTTTCGTAACGAGTCTGCAGGGCATGGATCAAATCGATCATCACGTCCTGGTGAAGCTCGGTCTCAGCCATCGGCTTACCGTCGGACTCCGGGTAGTAGATCTCGTGCTGGAGAGGGATTGCTGCCATAGACGACGTCCTTTCCTCAACAGTCTCGTGATCAGAGCACGAAGGCGCGCCGGGGCGCAACTTCACGGTGGCGATGGGCCGGGAGGAGCATGCCCAAGTATAAGCCTGGACCGGAGAATGAGTTGATGCCGCTCTTCCCTTGACAGCTTAGGGGAATCTTCCTTATCCTCTTCCCTGGACAGCTTAGGGGAGAGACCGCGATGGCGAAGATGGATCTGCTGCAAGGGACGCTCGACGTCCTCATCCTCAAGACCCTTTCCTGGGGCCCGCTCCATGGCTACGCCGTGGTGCGCTGGATCTCCCAGCAGACGGAGGACGCGCTTCGAATCGAGGAGGGGGCTCTCTATCCGGCGCTGCACCGCATGGAGGAGCGCGGGTGGATCGAGGCCGAATGGGGCGTTTCCGAGAACAACCGCCGGGCCAAGTTCTACCGGCTCACCGATCTGGGCCGCCGCCAGCTCAACGCCGAGTCCGAGTCCTGGCAGCGCTACGCCCAGGCCGTCGGCCGGGTCCTCCAGACGGCGTAGGGGAGAGAGGCCCAATCATGGCGAGCTGGCGACGCTCTTTCCGCCTTCACCTGCGCGGCGGCACCGTGGAGCAGGACGTGGACGACGAGATCGCGTTTCACATCGAGACGCGGACGCGGGACCTGATCGAGGAGGGGTTCCCCCCGCACCTCGCGCGAGAGGAGGCGCTCCGCCTCTTCGGCCAAGTGGAGGGCGTCCGCCGCACCTGCCGGGAGATCGGCGTGCGGCGGGAGCGGGGGAGGCGGTGGACCGAGGTCTTCTCCGAGCTGCGGCAGGACGCCGTTTTCGCCTTCCGCCAGCTTCGCGAGGCGCCGGCCTTCGCCCTGATCGCCATCTTCACCCTGGCGCTCGGCATCGGCGCCACCACGGCCATCTTCAGCCTCCTCAACGCGGTGGTGCTCCAGCCGCTGCCGTTCCCGGAGCCGGAGCGGATCGTCTACCTGTGGTCGGTCGACCGGGGGCAGGACCGCTCGACGTCCCCGGGGAACTTCTTCGAATTCAAGAACGGGGTGCCCTCCTTCGAACGCCTGGCCGCCTCGGTGAAGGCGAGCTTCAACCTGACGGGCGACGGCGCCCCGGAGCGGATCGACGGGTCCCGCGTGTCGGCGGAATATTTCGAGGTCCTCGGAGTCCAGCCGGCGCTGGGCCGCGGCTTCACGGCGGCGGAGGACGCCCCCGGCCGCGAGCGGGTGGTGGTGCTGTCGGACGGCTTGTGGCGCGAGCGCTTCGGGGGCGATCCGAAGATCCTCAACCAAGCCATCCGCTTGAACGGGCTGCCGCACACGGTGATCGGCGTCATGCCGGCCTTCGTCACTCTGAGCTCGAGCGACTCGCGGCTCTGGGTGCCGCTCGCCCTGCCCCCCGAGGACGCCACCAACTACGGCAACAGCTATCTGCGGGTGATCGGCCGGCTGGGGCCCGGGGCCTCCCGGACGGCGGCGCAGGCCGAGGTCGGCCGGATCGCCAAGCGGCTCAAGGAGCTCGATCCCCGGTCCAATGTCGACAAGGAGGCCCGCATCGAGCCGTTTCTCGACCGCCTCCTCAGCGGCTACCGGCGCCGGTTGTTGATCCTCCTCGGGGCGGTCGCGTGCGTGCTGCTGATCGCCTGCGTCAACGTGGCGAACCTGCTCCTCGCGCGCGGGGCCGCCCGGGGACGGGAGATCGCCATCCGCGCCGCCCTCGGAGCGGGACGGCGGCGGATCGTCCGCCAGCTCCTCACCGAGAGCCTGGTGCTCAGTCTGGCCGGATCCGCGGCCGGAGCCGGTCTCGCCTGGCTGGGCCTGCGCGGGCTCGTGGCGATCAGCCCGGGCGGCGTGCCGCGTCTCGGCCAGGCGGGCATCGACGGCACGGCGCTCGCCTGCGCCCTCGGGCTGGGGCTCGTGGCCAGTCTTCTCTCGGGCCTCGTGCCAGCCCTGCGTACGGCCCGGCCGGATCTCCAGAGCACGCTCAAGGAAGGGGGGAGGAGCATCGGCGCCGGCTCGCCCCGCGACCGGGTCCGCTCGGGCCTGCTGGTGGCCGAAGTGGCGCTGTCCCTGGTGCTGCTGGCCGGCGCCGGCCTGCTGATCCGCTCCGCCCTGGCGCTCCAGAACGTCGAGCTCGGCTTTGAGCCCGCCGGCGTGCTGACGGCCCAGCTCTCCCTTCCGGAGGCTGACTATCCAGAGACGGAGCGCGCGGTGGCGGCCGTCCAGCGGGTGGTCGGCGAGGTGGCCCGCATCCCGGGGGTAGAGTCCGCGGCCGCGGTGTCGATCCTACCCCTCTCGGGCTCCGACACCTCTTCAAGGCTGGACATCGAGGGCAACCCCCTGCCGCCGGGGCAGGAACTCCACGGCAGCACCCGGGAGGTGACCCCCGGCTATTTCCACACGATGCGGATTCCTCTCCTGCGCGGGCGGGACTTCACGGCGGCCGACCGCAAGGGCGCACCCAAGGTCGCGGTGGTCAACCAGGCCTTGGCGCGGCTCGCCTGGCCGGGCGGGGATGCCCTTGGCAAGCGGCTCGCCTACACGGGCGAAGACGACAAGCCCGATTGGATCGAGGTGGTGGGCGTCGCGGGGGATGTCCGGCTCGGGCATCTGGAGGACGAGGAGGTCCGGCCGGGGTTCTACCTTCCCATGGACCAGTCGGATCTCCTGAGAGGCGACATCTCAGCGGCGGTGGTGGCCCGCACGGCGGGCGATCCCGCCGCGCTGGCGCCCGCCGTGCGGCGGGCCGTGACCACGGTCGATCCCCGGCTGCCGGTCTTCGAGGTGGCCACCATGGAGGAGGTCCGCGCCGCCTCAGCCGCCACGGCCCGCTTCAACATGCTGATGCTGACGGCTCTGGGGGTGATCGGGCTGCTGCTCGCGGCGGTGGGCATCTATGGCGTGATCGCCTGGTTTGTCAGCCAGCGCACGCAGGAGATCGGCCTGCGCATGGCCCTCGGGGCCACTCAGGGACGGGTGCTGGCCATGGTGACGTGGCAGGCGATGCGGCCGGTCCTCGTGGGCTTGGCCGTTGGGGTCCTTGGTGCCCTGGCGGCCACCCGGCTGCTCGGCGGGCTCCTCTTCGGCGTCACGGCCACGGACCCGCTGACCTTCGCGGGCGTGCTGGCTGTGCTGGCCGCCGCGGCTCTGCTGGCGAGCTGGGTGCCGGCAAGGCGGGCGTCGCGGGTGGAGCCCTCGCGGGCTCTGGCGCCTTAGACAAACTTCTCCCTCTTCTCCCGGCGGTCGTGGGGGAGGCTGGGAGAAGAGGGTCGGGGTGATGAGGGCACCGACGGCACGGCGATCGTCGGGGTCAGGAAGGCCCTACGAATCGGTGCCAAAGCCGGAAGCGTTGATCGCCGATGCCCACGGCTGCTTGGCTCGTTGCGGGGTCCGCGCCGTCGTGCCCTCACTCCCCCGGCCCCTCTCTCCCTGCCTCCCTCCCTTCCCGACGGGAGAGAGGGGAGACCGCCAGCGCCGCCCGGACCTGCCGGAAGACGCCGGGCCAGTCGCCGGGACGCGGCTGCCGGAACAGGCGCATGCCGGGATACCAGGGCGTATCGTCCCGCCCGGCCATCCACCGCCAGTCGCAGGGCGTGTGCAGGAGGGTCCAGACCGGCCGGCCGAGGGCGCCCGCGAGGTGGGCGGTGTAGGTGTCGACCGTGACGATCAGGTCCATCCTCTCCATCACGGCGGCCGTGCTGGCGAAGTCGCCCAGCGATCCGGCGAGCGAGACGATTCCTTGACTGTAGGGGTCACCGAACTGGAGGCTGAACAGGCGCACTCCCGGCAGGTCTCCCAGGGCCGCGAAGTCTGCGGGCGAGCAGGAGCGGTCCGGGTTCAGGCAGTGAAAGGGGTTGCCGCTCCAGGCGATGCCGATCTTGAAATCGCCGCGGTAGGGCGAGAGCGCGGCGTCGAGGTCGGGACGCGGCTCGGATGGGGCGGACAGATAGGGGATTTCCGTGGGGAGGGTCTCCAGGGTCGTTCCCAGGATCCGCGGCACACTCAGCAGGGGGATCTGGAGATCGGCCTCGTCGCAGGGCTCGCCCAGGGGGACGATCCCCGCGATTCCGGGACAGCTTGCGAAGAGACGCGCGAGGTTGGGCGGCGCCTCGACGAAGATCCTGCCGCCGAGCTCGGCCAGCCTGGGGACGAAGCGAAGGAACTGGATCTGGGCGCCGCTCCCTTGTTCGGCGCAGACCAGCAGGGTGCGCCCGGCGAGCGGCTCCCCTTGCCAGACCGGCTGCGGCCTCCCTTCCAGATTGGCGGGCGCGCCGCTGTTCGCGAAACGCCATTCGAATTCGCGCCAGCCGGCCGCGAAATCTCCCCGCTTCAGCAGAAGGAGCGCGAGGGAAATATGGGACTCGGCGGCCTCGGCATCGCGCTCGATCGCCCGGCGGAATCCCTCCTCGGCTTCGGCCTCGCGGTCGAGCCGCTGCAGGGCGACGGCAAGGTTATGGTGCGCGGCGGACCACTCCGGAGCCAGGGCGACCGCCTGCCGGTGGGCTTCCAGGGAGCCCGCGAGATCGCCACCCTGGCGTAGCGCCGTGCCCAGGGCGTTCCAGGCCAGGGGCCAGCCCGGCCTGCCGTCGAGAGACTGGCGGTAGGCTGACGCCGCCGTGGCGAAATCCCCGCGCTGGACGAGCAGATTGCCCAGGTTGTAGTGGGCCTCGGGCCAGCCCGGCGCGAGCTCCAGGGTCCCCAGCATGTCGCGGAGGGCGCCATCGAGATCTCCGGCGGCCTTGCGGGTCACTCCTGAATTGAGGAGCTGGGCGGCCTGTTCGAGAGCGGCTTGCATCGTCGGTCTCCGGGCGGTGGATGGGCATCCATGAAGACGCCCACTCCACCGCTCTCCGGGTCGCGATCCTTACTCCTGAGTACCAGACTCCTGGGTACCGGCCACCGTGCCATCGGGATAGGTGGCGACGATTCCGGTCGAGCTCGGGCTGTACCACGACACGATGACGTCCGTGCTCTCGATCCCCTTGATGCCGTTGCAGCGCAGGCTCACCGTATAGGGCGCTTTGCCGTTGGGGGTGACATGGGCGAAGCTCGCCGGATGGAGCTTACCCTCCACTTTGCCGGTGGCGCTAACGACGTAGTAGGTCTCGGAGGTGTTGGCGAGGTTGTTGATGATCATGGGATTCCATTCCTTTCGCGAAATCAGATCCCCGTCTCTCTTTGGCGGATGGGGCGGCCGGGTTCATGGGGGTACTGCCATGAACGGGCCGCCTATCTCAGCGATCCCGAGACTTTGATCAGCCGCCGATCTGCATGAAGCTCGCGAGGTTGCCGTAGTCGCCCTGGGTGAGCATGTGCTCGGCCGGCTTGTCCTGGAGGACGCGGAGGATCTCGGACTCCAGGGCGGCCTGTGGATCGTCGGCCGCGAGGAGGTGGCGGAGAGGGTAGAACTGGTCGCCGAAGAGGCAGAGGCGCAATTCGCCGCGGGCGGTCAGGCGCAGCCGGTTGCACTCGGCGCAGAAGGTGTGGGAGAGCGGGGTGATGAACCCCACCGTGCCCACCGCGCCGGGGAAGCGGAAGGCCTTGGCGGGGCCCGTGCGGGGGCCGATCTCCACCGGCGTGAGGGGCCCGAAGCGGGCCTCCAGCCGTTCGCGGGCGTCGTCGGCGGAGAGGAAGCCGGCGGGCTGCAGATGATGGTTGACCTCCGTGGGCATCATCTCGATGAAGCGCACGTGGAGGGGGCGGTCGAGGGTGAGGGCGGCCAGCCGTTCGGAGTCCTCGAGCCCGCCGTCGGCGAGCAGCACGGCGTTGAGCTTGACGGGATCGAGCCCGGCCGCGAGCGCGCCCTCGATCCCCCGCCAGACCTCCTCCAGGTCGCCGCGGCGGGTGACCTCGCGGAAGCGTTCGGGATCGAGGCTGTCGACGCTGACGTTGACCCGGTCCACTCCCGCCGCCTTGAGGGCGGGCGCCAGCCGGTCGAGCCCGGAGCCGTTGGTCGAGAGGGCGAGGTTCTCCAGCCCCGGCAGGGCCTTCACCCGCCGGACGATCTCCAGGAGGTCCTTGCGCACCAGCGGCTCGCCGCCGGTCAACCGCACCCGCCGGATGCCCATCCCGACCAGGGTGCCGACGATCGTCTCGATCTCCTCCGGGGACAGGAACGCCCGGTCGCCGAAGGGGAAGTCGGCGTCTTCCGGCAGGCAGTAGGTGCAGCGGAAGTTGCAGCGGTCGGTGACCGAGACCCGCAGATAGGTGAGCCGCCGGCCGAAGGAATCGACGAGCCGGGTGCCGCCGTCTTCCAGAGGGGCCAGGGAAGCGGAGGACGCGGTAGCGGCATGAAGCCCGACGGGGCGAGTTTGATCGAGAATCACAAAGCGGCTCATGGACGTACTCCTTCCACCGAGCCGTGGCTCTCGACCCCGCCTTTCCAAACACGGGAGGCGGCCCGGTTTCCCGGACCACCCTATCGGCCTGTCCGCCCGCCGTTTTCCGGGGAGGGACCGAGCAGGCTCGGTGGGTTCCGGGATATTGTACGCCAAGCCAGACCCGAGAGTTCCCTCTGTCCGCTTGCTTCCCCGGCGGTCAGTTCTTAGAATCCTCAAGCCCGTACTGGAAAAATGCCACCTTCCCCTCAACGCCGCGCATGATCACCGGCTACAACACCGACGTCCGCCACGGCGAAGTGGTATTCCACGTCCAGACGGAGGACAAGGGGGTCTCGAACCCCTTCATCGAGAGCCTCGTCTACGTGGGCGGCCAGGTGCTGGCGAGCAAGCGGGCGAGCTACGCCGAGCTGCTGGCGGCGGGCCAGGAGAAGGAGATCGTCACTCTCATGGACCATCAGCACCGGACCATGATCGCGGCGATCCGCCACGGCAAGCTCGACGCCAAGCTGGCCTCCCTCACCGCCGGCCGGCAGACGGGGCAGCATCCGACCTTCGAGACCCCGTCCGTCAGCATGCAGTCGGTCACCGGGCGGATGGTGGTCCAGCCGCCGCCGCCGTCCTCTTTGGAGTCCGGCGAGACGGTGGCGCGCCCGGGCTCGGCGCCGGTTTCGGCCCCGGTCTTGTCGCCGGTTTTGGCCCCGACTCCAACCCCCACTCCGCCGCCGGCTCCAGCCCCGGCCCCGATGGTCCCAGCTCCGGTGGCCCCGGCAGCGGAACGGCCGCCGGCGCGGCCGGAGCGGACCCTGGACCAGGTGATCCTCGAATACCTGACGAGCGAGGCCGACCAGGACCAGCTCGTCCTCATGCTGGAGGAGGAGCGGGACCTGGTGCTCGGCCAGAGCGCCACCCTCGTCCTGCGCACGAGCTCCAGCAAGAGCGGGCAGCCGATGGTCGGCACCCAGGTCTCCGTCCGGATGATCTCCACCGTGCTCGAGCCGCGCGTCCTGGCGACCGGCCGCACCGACGACCAGGGATCGCTGACGCTCGCCTTCGACATCCCCCAGGTCAGCCGCGGCACCTCGGCCCTGATCATCAACGCCGTCAGCGCGATCGGCCGGGCCGAGCTCAAGCACCTCTTATAAGATAGGGCCATGGAAGGAACCCAGACCCTCCTCGAAGTGGTCCTCAACGGCGAGCCGCACCATGTGCCCGAGGGCTCGACGGTGGCGGATCTCGTCGCCGGGCTGGGGCGCGATCCGCGCACCGTGGCGGTCGAGCGCAACGGCGATCTCGTGCCCCGCGCCCGGTTCGCCGAGACGCTTCTCGGGACGGGCGACCGGCTGGAAGTGGTTCATTTCGTGCAGGGTGGCTGAAGCGGTGGTGCGGAGGATGGAAGGCGATGGCGGACGGTTGGGAATGTACGCGGACGTCCGAGCGTTGACTGGGGAGCGAGCCAGCCCGCCGGGTGCGAATCCGGGGCGTTGTCACCGCTCTCCTCTTTGCAGTATGATCCAGCTCGAACGGGCCGCTAGCTCAATTGGCAGAGCAGCAGACTCTTAATCTGCGGGTTGAAGGTTCGATTCCTTCGCGGCTCACCACTCCCCCAACTCCACATCCCTCCTGATCCTGGAGGTCTCACTGCGAAAGTGGCGGAACTGGTATACGCGCTAGACTTAGGATCTAGTCCCGAGAGATCGGGTTGGGGGTTCGAGTCCCCCCTTTCGCACCAGTCGACGAAGACCCCGTGACGAAGACCCAGTGAATAGAGGACGAAATAACAGATGAGCGTGGTTCTATCCGTAGAGGACGTCGGTCCCTGCCGCAAGCAGCTCAAGGTGGAAGTCCCCGCCCCCGCCGTGGAGGCCGAGACGCAGCGCGTGATCCGGGAGTACGGCCAGAAGGTCCGGCTGCCCGGTTTCCGCAAGGGCAAGGTGCCTTCGGAGCTGGTGCGCCGGCGCTTCGCCACCGAGATCGAGCAGGAGGTCAAGGAGCGCCTGCTGCCCCGCTACTGGCGGCAGGCGCAGGCGGAGAGCGCGATCGATCCCCTGCTTCCCCCCGAGGTCGACGAGGTCACCGACCTCCTGCCCGGCGAGCCGCTGACCTTCGTCGCCACGGTGGAGACCCGGCCGCGGATCGAGCTGCGCAACACGCAGGACTTCGACCTGCCGGATCCCCAGATCGATCCGGGGACGATGGAGATCGACGACACCATCGACAACCTCCGCAAGCAGGTCGCCGAGTGGGTGACGGTCGACCGGCCGGCCACGCGGGGCGACCTGGTGGCCATGGAGATCACGGCGCTGGGCTCCGCCGAGCATCCGGAGGAGAAGACCGACAGCGTGCAGGTCGAGGTGGGCGATCCCCAGGCCTGGGAAGAGCTCTCGGTGGCCCTGCAGGGCCTCGCCGCCGGCCAGGAGACGACCTTCAGCCGGCGCCACGAGCATCCGCCGGCCGAGGAGGGTGGCGCGCCCGAGGTCCACGAGCAGAGCTTCCGCGTCAAGGTCAACGAGGTCAAGGAGCGCGATCTGCCGCCGCTCGACGACGCCTTCGCCGCCCGGGTCAACCCCGAGTTCGCGACCTTCGAGGCATTGCGCGAGGCGGTCGTCGGCCGCCTGCGGGCCAACAAGGAGGAGCAGCGGCGCGAGGCGCGGCACAAGGCCCTGCTCGATCAGCTCCGGGAGCGCCACCCGGTCGACCTGCCCCAGGGCGTGCTCCGCAAGGAAGTCGAGCACATGGTGCAGGACTACGCCGAGAACCTGGCGCGCCGCGGCGTCAACGTCGAGAAGGCCGGCGTCGACTGGAGCGGGGTGGCCGGCGAGATGGGACCGATGGCCGAAAAGCGGGTGCACGCCCGCCTGCTTCTCGACGCGATCGCCGAGGAGCAGAAGATCGTAGTCACGGAAGAGGAATTCGAACGCACTCTGGCAATGTTGGCTCGCGCACAGGGGGTATCCACCCCGGTCTTGCGCCGCAAGCTCGACGAGGACGGCCGGCTGGCCACCCTGCGGTCCCAGCTTCTGCGGGAGAAGACGATCCGGGCGTTGCTCGGCGAGATGGAAGAGGATGCGGCTCCGGCCGGCCTCTCCGAAGCGGCCGAAGGCTAGGCAAAGACTGAAGCAAGGTCAGGTAAGGAGACATTCGAAGCATGCTGATTCCGATGGTGGTCGAGCAGACGAACCGGGGCGAGCGCGCCTACGACATCTACTCACGCTTGCTCAAGGACAACATCATCTTTCTCGGCCGGGGCGTCGACGACGACGTCGCCAGCCTGATCATCGCGCAGATGCTCTTCCTCGAGGCGGAGAACCCGGAGAAGGACATCTCGCTGTACATCAACTCGCCCGGCGGCTCGGTGAGCGCGGGTCTCGCCATCTACGACACGATGCAGTACATCAAGCCCGACGTGGCCACCTACTGCGTGGGCCAGGCGGCGTCGATGGCGGCCGTGCTGCTGGCCGCCGGCCAGAAGGGCAAGCGGACGCTGCTGCCCAACAGCCGGGTGCTGATCCACCAGCCGTGGCTCTCGGGCCTGCAGGGCCAGCAGTCGGACATCGAGATCCACGCCAAGGACATGTTCATGATGCGGGACCGGATGGACGAGATTCTGGCCTTCCACACGGGAAAATCGAAAGAAGAGATCCATCGCGATACGGAACGCGATAGAATCCTCGGAGCTAAAGAAGCGGTGGAGTACGGTCTCGTGGACCGGGTGATGGTGAGGCGGCGGCCGGAAGGCCCGACGCTGGCGCCGGCGGCCCGGTGACGCTTTGGAGGGCTCGCGGCACCTTGGAGTGCGGGAGCCCTCGGGAAAGAGCCGGCGCGCGGTGGGTGAGCTGACGGAAATAGCCCCTGCCGCGGCGCCTGTTCTATTTGGCAAGACGTTGACAGGGTCCGGGTATCGCCCCTAGCATCGCGACGAGCCTCGCCAACGTCCGCCAGCCACAACGGAGGAGAAATGCCGAAGAAAGACAGCGGCGATGAAGTCCTGAGGTGCTCGTTCTGCAACAAGAGCCAGCGCGAGGTGAAGAAGCTGATCGCCGGCCCCACCGTGTTCATCTGCGATGAGTGCGTCGACATCTGCCTCGACATCATCGCCGAGGACCGCATGCTCGAGCAGCAGCAGGACACGACGCTCCCCAAGCCCAAGGAAATCAAGGCGCTCCTCGACGAGTACGTGATCGGCCAGGAGCAGGCGAAGAAGAAGCTGGCCGTCGCCGTGTACAACCACTACAAGCGGATCGACTTCGCCGAGAAGGCCCACGGCGAGATCGAGCTGCAGAAGTCGAACATCCTGCTGATCGGACCGACCGGAACGGGCAAGACGCTGCTCGCCCAGACCCTGGCCCGGCTGCTCTCCGTGCCGTTCACCATCGCCGACGCCACCACCTTGACCGAGGCGGGCTACGTCGGCGAGGACGTCGAGAACATCATCCTGAAGCTCTACCAGGCGTCCGGCAACGACAAGGAGAAGACCCAGCGCGGCATCGTCTACATCGACGAGGTCGACAAGATCTGCCGCAAGAGCGACAACCCCTCGATCACCCGCGACGTGTCCGGCGAGGGCGTGCAGCAGGCGCTGCTCAAGATCCTCGAGGGGACCCAGTGCAACGTGCCGCCCCAGGGCGGGCGCAAGCATCCGCACCAGGAATTCCTGCAGATCGACACCACCAACATCCTGTTCATCTGCGGCGGCGCGTTCGTCGGTCTCGACGACGTCATCGAGCGCCGGATGAACCAGAAGTCTCTCGGGTTCGGGGCCGACATCAAGGGTAAGCGCGAGAAGAAGACCGGCCAGTTCCTGGAGAACGTGCTGCCCGAGGACCTGATCAAGTACGGCCTGATCCCCGAGTTCGTCGGACGTTTGCCCGTGGTCGCGACGCTGGAAGAGCTCGACGAGGAGGCGCTGGTGCGCATCCTTCACGAGCCCAAGAACAGCCTGATCCGGCAATACCAGACCATCCTGGAGTTCGAGGGGGTGGAGCTGAAGTTCACGGACGAGGCCCTGGTCGCCGTTTCCCGCGAGGCGCTGAAGCGCAACGTCGGAGCCCGCGGTCTGCGCATCATCCTGGAAGAGCTGATGCTCGACCTCATGTACACCATACCCTCGCAACGCGACGTGAAGCAGATCCTCATCAACGAGGAGGTCGTTGCGAGCCGGATCCAGCCGATCATGCTGTACAAGAAGGCCGGCTGAGGAAAGGGTTCAAGCACCCGAAATGGCTGCATCATTCATCAATAAGAAGCGCGAGACCCTGCCCCTCGTCCCCCTGCGGGACATGGTGGTGTTCCCCCATATGATGGCCCCGTTCATCGTGGGCCGCGAAAGCTCCGTGCGGGCCCTGGAGCAGGCGCTCTCGGGTCCCACGAAGCGGATCTTCCTGTCCGCCCAGAAGGATCCCCGGATCGACGATCCGCTGCGCGACGACATCTGCGACATCGGCGTCATCGCGACGGTGATCCAGAACCTGAAGCTGCCCAACGGCAACGTCCGGGTGATGGTCGAGGGCGTGCAGCGCGGCCGGATCCTGAACGTCGCCGAAGCGGACGGCGCCCTCGGCGTCGAGGTGGAGACCTACGAGGTCAACTACCCGATGAGCGAGGAGCTCCGGATGTACATGAGCAAGGTCCTGTCGGCCTTCGAGCAGTACGCCAAGATGTCGCACCACCTGGCGTTCGAGGGCCTGATGTCCACGCTCAAGCTGGACGACGCGGACCGCGTGGCGGACATCCTGTCGGCCCACCTCATGGTGGCGACCACGGACAAGCAGTCCCTGCTCGAGCTGCTCAATCCCTACGAGCGCCTGCAGCGCCTTCACGACCTGCTCGACGTCGAGATCGAGAAGATCAACATCGACAAGCGGATCAACGTGAAGGTCAAGAAGCAGATGGAGAAGGCCCAGAAGGAGTACTACCTCAACGAGAAGATCAAGGCCATCCATCAGGAGCTCGGGCGCAAGGACGACCGCGGCGACGAGCTCTCCGAGCTGAAGGAGAAGATCGAGAAGGCCGGCCTGCCCAAGGAGGTCAAGGAGAAGGCCGAGCAGGAGCTCAAGCGCCTGGAGGCCATGCCGCCCGTCTCGGCGGAGGCCACCGTCTCCCGCAACTACATCGACTGGCTGGTCTCGGTGCCCTGGCGCAAGCGCAGCAAGGAGCGCAAGGACCTCGACCACGCCGAGACGGTGCTCAACGAGGACCATTACGGCCTGGAGAAGATCAAGGACCGCATCCTCGAGTTCCTGGCCGTCCGCCAGCTCGTGGGGCAGACCAAGAGCTCGATCGTCTGCTTCGTCGGCCCTCCGGGCGTCGGCAAGTCGTCGCTCGCCAAGTCGATCGCGCGGGCCACGGGCCGCAAATTCGTCCGCCTCTCCCTGGGCGGCGTGCGCGACGAGGCGGAGATCCGGGGCCATCGCCGGACCTACATCGGCGCCTTCCCGGGCCAGATCATCCAGATGATGCGCAAGGCGGGGACGATCAATCCCATCTTCCTGCTCGACGAGGTTGACAAGATGTCCATGGACTTCCGGGGCGATCCGTCGGCGGCGCTGCTGGAGGTGCTGGACCCGGAGCAGAACGACTCGTTCCTGGACCACTACCTCGACGTCGACTACGACCTCTCGAAGGTCATGTTCATCGCCACGGCCAACGTGACGCACTCGATTCCGGCGCCTCTCAAGGACCGCATGGAGATCATCTCGCTCTCTGGCTACACGCTCAACGAGAAGCTGGCGATCGCCCAGCAGTTCCTGGTGATGCGGCAGCTCAAGGATCACGGCCTGTCGACCGAGAAGATCGGCTTCGACGCCGAGGCGATCCGGGTCATCATCGAGAGCTACACCCGGGAGGCCGGCGTGCGGAGCCTGGAGCGCGAGATCGCTTCCATCTGCCGCAAGATCGCCCGCCGGGTGGTCAAGGAAGGCCCGAGCCTCACGATCACGGTGACGCCGGAGATGGTGTTCGAGCTGCTGGGCAAGCCGAAGTTCCGGGCTCGCCGCAAGAACGAGGAGTCGGAGATCGGCGTCGCGACCGGCCTCGCCTGGACCGAGGTGGGCGGCGAGCTGCTGGAGACCGAGGTCGGCCTGATGCCGGGCAAGGGCAAGCTGACGCTCACGGGCAAGCTGGGCGATGTGATGCAGGAGTCGGCCCGCGCGGCCGTGTCGTACCTGCGGAGCCGCGCCGGCCTGTTCGGCATCGAGCCGGACTTCAACGAGAGCCTGGACATCCACCTGCACGTGCCGGAGGGCGCCATTCCCAAGGATGGACCCTCGGCGGGCATCACGATGGCCACGGCCCTGATCTCGGCGCTGACCAAGATCGCGGTCCGCAAGGACTTCGCGATGACCGGGGAGATCACCCTCCGGGGCAAGGTCCTGCCGGTGGGCGGGATCAAGGACAAGGTGCTGGCCGCATACCGCGGCGGCATCAACGAGATCATCTTGCCGCGGGAGAACGAGAAGGACATCGAAGAGATCCCTGCCGAAGTGCGGGAGGCGATGGAGTTCCACCTGGTCGAGTCGATGGACGAGGTCCTGCGGCTCGCTCTGGACGGCACCATCTCCCCCCTGCCTCCGAAGGACGGCAAGTTCACCGAGGTGTCCCCCGAGGCTCCCATAGGGTCGGATTCCCTGGCCCATTGACCCGGTCCATTCGATGCGACTGCGCTCGCGCCGGCTTTCGAGCCGGCGCGGCCCGCGGCCCGGGGCTCAGATTGAAAAAAGTTTGTCGCGTCGCGCGGTGGCCGTCCGATCCGGCTACCCGGCGCTCCCGTGATCGAGCCATGAGGGTCAGGTCCGGGTTCCAATTCCGCGAACGCAGGCGGTACGCTTGAAAATAGAAACCGCGGAGTTCATCCGGTCCTCTCATGGCGGGGATTACCTGCGAGACGGGCGTCCCGAGATCGCTTTCGTCGGACGTTCCAACGTCGGCAAATCGAGCCTGCTGAACCGGCTCCTGGGACGTAAGGCGCTCGCCCGCATCAGCTCCACGCCGGGGCGGACGCAGGCCGTCAATTACTTCCTGGTCAACCGGCGCTTCTATTTCGTCGACCTGCCCGGTTATGGATACGCCAAGGCCGGGAAAGACGCGCGGCGGGAGTGGGCGGCGAGAGTCGATGGGTATCTCCAGGAGGACCCGCCGGACGCCGTCGTGTTGCTGGTGGACGGCAAGGTGGGGGCAACTCCGCTGGACGTTCAAGCGTACGAGTACCTGTCGGGGCTGGGGGTGACGGTGCTCATTGCCGCCACCAAGGTCGACAAAGTGTCCCGAGGCCGGTGGGCGGCGGCCGTCAAGGAAGTCCGCAAGGTTCTGGGTTTGGAGGAAGCGATCCCCGTCATCCCCGTATCGGCACACTCGGGAGAAGGGATCAAAGAACTCTGGGGTGCGATCGCATCCTGTCTCGAGGCGAGTGCCAGATGATTGAAACGAAGAGGAACGACATGGCTAAGTCACAGCAGAATCAAACGGAGAAGGGAAGTGCGGTGGAGGCGCTCGACATTCGGGCCCTCAAGGAGATGAGCATTTCCCAGCTCACCCAGATCGCCAAGGATCTGGGCGTCGAGGGCGCCACGGGCATGCGCAAGCAGGAGCTGATCTTCAAGGTTCTGCAGGCGCAGACCGAGAAGAGCGGCCTGATCTTCGCCGAGGGGGTGCTCGAGTGCCTCCCCGACGGATTCGGCTTCCTGCGCGCTCCCGAGTACAACTACCTGCCGGGGCCGGACGACATCTATGTCAGCCCGAGCCAGATCCGGCGGTTCGACCTGCGCACCGGCGACACCATCTCCGGCCAGGTGCGGCAGCCCAAGGAGGGCGAGCGCTACTTCGCCCTGATCAAGGTCGAGGCGGTCAACTTCGAGCACCCCGAGGTCGCCCGCAACAAGATCTTCTTCGACAACCTGACGCCGCTCTACCCGCAGGAGCGGATCAAGCTCGAGGTCTCCGGCGACATGTCGTCGCGGGTCATGGACCTCTCGACGCCCATGGGCAAGGGGCAGCGCGCGCTCATCGTGGCGCCGCCGCGCACCGGCAAGACGATGCTCCTGCAGTCGATCGCCCACTCGGTCGAGAAGAACCATCCGGAGGCGATCCTGATCGTCCTCCTGATCGACGAGCGGCCCGAAGAGGTCACCGACATGCAGCGCTCCGTCCAGGGCGAGGTCGTCTCCTCGACCTTCGACGAGCCCGCCACCCGCCACGTGCAGGTGGCCGAGATGGTCATCGAGAAGGCCAAGCGCCTGGTGGAGCACAAGAAGGACGTGGTGATCCTGCTCGACTCGATCACCCGCCTGGCCCGCGCCTACAACACGGTGCAGCCGCCCTCCGGCAAGGTGCTCTCCGGCGGTATCGACGCCAACGCCCTGCACCGGCCGAAGCGGTTCTTCGGCGCCGCCCGCAACATCGAGGAAGGCGGCTCGCTGACCATCATCGCCACGGCCCTGGTCGACACCGGCAGCCGCATGGACGACGTCATCTTCGAGGAGTTCAAGGGCACCGGCAACTGCGAGATCCACCTCGACCGCAAGCTGGTCGACAAGCGGGTCTTCCCGGCGATCGACATCAACAAGTCGGGCACCCGCAAGGAAGAGCTGCTCATGCCCGAGAGCGAGCTGCACCGCGTCTGGGTGCTGCGCAAGGTCCTGAACCCGCTGTCGACGGTGGAGAGCATGGAGCTGCTGCTCGACAAGCTGTCGAAGACCAAGACGAACCAGGACTTCCTGAACGCGATGTCCGGTAAGTAGGGGAGCCCTTGCCCAAGCTGCGTGTCGGCATCGTCAACTTCCTGAACAGCAAGCCGCTGGCCTGGGGGTTCCTCAAGGGCCATCATGCGGATCTGTTCGCGCCGAGCTATCACCCGCCGGCGTTGGTGGCGAGGCTGCTCGGGCAGGGGAACCTCGACATCGGGCTGATCCCGTCGATCGAGGTGCAGCGCATCCCGAACCTGCGGGTGCTGCCCGACATGTGCGTCGCCGCCCGGCACGAGGTGCGCAGCGTGCTCCTGGTGTCGCGGGGCCCCGTCGAGGAGATCCGACGGGTCGCGCTCGACCAGAACAGCCGGACCTCGGCCACGCTGGTCCGCATCCTGTTGCGAGAGAGGTATGGGCTCGATCCCGAGTACCTGCATGAACGTCCGGATCCCGAGCGCATGCTCGGCGAGGCGGACGCGGCCCTGATCATCGGCGATCCGGCCCTGCACGTGGACCGCGAGCGGTACCACATCATCGATCTGGCGGCGGAATGGCACGAGCTGACGGGCCTGCCGTTCGTCTTCGCCGTCTGGGCGGTGCGTCCCGAGGTCGAGATCCCCGACCTTCCCTTCTACTTCAAGAGCAGTCTCCGCTACGGCCTCTCCTCCCTCGACACCCTGGTGAGGGAGTCGGCCGCCGAGCTGGGTCTGGACACTTCCGAGGTCCGCTCCTATCTGACGGAGAACCTCTCCTTCTTCCTGCGCCGTGAGGAGATCGAAGGCCTGGAGGAGTTCTACCGCCGGGCTCACGCGCACGGCCTCATCCTTGAGCCCAAGCCGCTCGAGCTTTGGGACTGAAGGGGCGACACGCGCGGTCGTCTCCGCCCTCAGTTCCTCCATTTTCCACAGGATACGGTAGAGTAGAAGGGCTATGAACCTGGAACCCTCCGGACGACCCGTCCCACAGATTCTCGACGACGCCCTGGCCGGCCGTCGCATCTCGGCCGGCGATGCCCATACCCTGATCCTCGACGGCGACCTGCTGGACTTGGGGCTGGCCGCGCAAGAGGTGCGGAACCGCTTCAACGATCCCGCGGCCGCCACCTATAACGTCGACCGGAACATCAACTACACCAACGTCTGCGTCTATAAGTGCCGCTTCTGTGCCTTCTACCGCGAGCCGGGCGATCCCGAGGGCTACCTGCTGCCCTTCGAGGAGATCGGCCGGAAGGTGGAGGAGACGCTGGCGCTCAACGGCACGGGCATCCTCATGCAGGGCGGCGTGCATCCCGACCTGCCGCTCTCCTACTACGAGGACCTGCTCCGCTACCTGCGGTCGAACTACCCGGCCTGCCACGTGCACGCCTTCTCGCCGCCCGAGATCAAGTTCATCGCCAAGAAGGAGCGGATGAGCTTCTACGACGTGATCGCGCGCCTCAAGGCGGCGGGCCTCATGTCGATCCCCGGCGGCGGCGCCGAGATCCTCTCGGACCAGATCCGCAAGGACGTGCTGGCCTACCCCAAGTGCTCGGCCGAGGAGTGGATCGACGTCATGCGCCAGGCCCACCGCAACGGCCTGCGCACCTCGGCGACCATGATGTACGGCATGGGCGAGCCCATCGTGGACCGCGTCGAGCACTTCCAGCGGGTGCGCGACCTCCAGGACGAGACGGGCGGCTTCACCGCTTTCATCTCCTGGACCTTCCAGCACGAGCACACCGAGATGCCGGACGTGCCCGAGACCTATGCCGAGGAGTACCTGCGGACGCTCGCCGTGTCGCGGCTCTTCCTCGACAACATCGTCCATTTCCAGACGAGCTGGGTCACCCAGGGCAAGAAGATCGGCCAGGCCGCCCTCGGCTTCGGGGCGGACGACATGGGCTCGATCATGATCGAGGAGAACGTCGTGGCCTCGGCCGGCACCCATTACCGGATGAGCCAGGACGAGATGGAGCACCTCATCTCCTCCGCCGGCTACGTGCCCAAGCAGCGGACCAACCTCTACGAGCGGCTGGTCACCCGCGAGGACACGGCTGAGATGGCCCGCAAGTACCGCCACTCGCTGACGCCGCAGAATCGCGACCTGGTGTCGTCGGCGCTGCTGCCCGTCGTCGGCTGAGCTCCGCCCGGATCGCCCGCCGGGCCGGAGCGTCCCCGGGGAGCCGCACGCAGTCGAGGATACGGGAGAACCGCGGGTCCCCGTGCAGGGGATCGAAGGCGGGCTCGACGGCCGCGAAGTGCAGCAGGAAGCTCCGCCGGGTCCGGCAGTCCTCTTCCAGGGCGTCCAGCGCCTGCCCATAGTGGCCGGATTCCGCGGAGGCCGTGGCGAAGTAGTAGGGTGGTTTATGGGCCTTGGCCCACGGCTCCTGCCACCTGAGGAAATCCCGCAAGCCGCGGACCCCCGCCGCTTTCCGGTTGTCGCCCTCGAGCTCCATGATGCCTTTCCCAGCCTCCACGGCCGCCGCCTCATCCCCCCTTTCCATGGCGCAGCGGTAGAGAACCCGCAGAGCCCAGAGACGATAGAAGTGCGCGGAAGAGGAGGCCTGCGCCTGGGACATCGAGATCAGCTCCAGGGTCTTGCGCGCCTGCCGGGCGGCTTCGTCGTAACGGCGGCCCATGTAGAGGAAGAAGGCGAAGTCGGACTTCATGAGCATCGCGGCCGGATCGAGCTTGCGGGCCCGTGAAAAGGACGCGATGGCCTCGTCATGCCGCCCCAGGCTTGTGAGATAGAAGGCATAGCCGCGGTACGTTTTGGCGTTCCCCGGATCGAGGGCCAGGGCCTTCTGGTACTCCCGACCGGCCTGCTCCCAGTCCAGATGAGCGTTGAAGAGGTTCTCGGCCAGGGCCAGGTGGGCCTGCGCGAGATTGGGATCGAGCTCGATCGCGCGGCGTGCGGCGGCATCGATCGTCTCCATGTCCGGCCACAGCGGCAGCTCCACCCGATTCTTTGCCACGGCGAGATGGGCATATGCAGGAGCGAAAGAGGGATCCAGGAGGATCGCGTCCTGAAGGCTGGCCTTGGCTTTCTCGAACTGCTCCTGGCCCAGCAGGTAGATTCCCCGCAGGTACGCCTCGGAGGCCGTGGACGAGGGCGTCGTCTGGCGATGTCCCAAGAGGACGGCCAGAGCTCCGGCCAGCAGCGTCAGGGAGAGCACGGCGAGACTCAACCTCCTCATGGGCGCTGGCTTGGGAGAAGGGACCGGCTCCGGAAGGGGCACTGGCGCCGTCCCGGTCCGCACGGGCGCCAGGAACCTGTAGCCGCGGCGGGGTAGCGTCTCGACGAAGCGCGGCTCGGCGGCGGAATCGCCCAGCGCCTGGCGGATCTGCTTGATGGAGAAGTTGAGGCTCGCGTCGAAGTCGAGGAACGAGTCTCCCCAGACGAGGCGGCGGATCTCCTCCCGCTCGACCACCTGGCCGGACCGGCTGGCGAGGATCGCGAGCACCCGGGCCGGCTGTGGCTGAAGCTTCACCGGCGCGCCCCCCTTGAAGAGCTCGCCACCATCGAGCCGGAGCTCGAAGTCGTCGAAGAGCAGCGAAGTCGTCGAGGTCATCATCGATTCCTTTTACGGTCCTGCCCTCCACAGGGTTCTCAGGGTTCCCGGTCTATAGCGATCTCTCTCTGACTGTACAACGCCCCGCGGGCGGTTCAATTCCTGAATTGCGTGGGGCGCCGCGGCGCCTTCGAGGCTTCTCAGGCTCTCCTCATCTCCCGCTCATGGCGGTTCTCCAGGCTCAACCCTACCGTGGGGTATCGACACGGAGGTTGACCCGATGCCGGAGACCACGAAATCCCACACCCCCAATACGAACCGGGTACGCCGGAACTACGCCGCGGACGCCAAGGCGCTGCTCCAGAAGAGATTCCGGGAACGGCTGCGGCTGGAAGACGTCGCCCGCGCCCTCTATGTATCCCCCTACCATCTGTGCCGGCTCTTCAAGGAGGAGACGGGCCTGCCGATCCATCGCTATCTCAACCAGCTCCGGCTGCGTCATGCCCTGAGAGAGCTCGCCCAGGGCGAGGCCGAGCTGGCCGATCTGGCGATCGACCTCGGATTCTGCTGCCAGAGCCATTCCACGCGGGTTTTCCGCAAGGAGTTCGGAGTCTCTCCCGGCGAGGCGCGACGGCGCGCCAGGGACCGCAGGGAGATCACTCCCACTTGATCATTCCCACTTAACGTCGGGCATGCGAAGCCGTTCGACCTCGACGCCGTCCTCGATCACGGTCCGCTGGAGGATCTCCTCGACGTCGTCCACCGTCACTCCCCGGTACCAGAGGTTGTAGGGCCAGACGGCGACCGTGATCCCCTGGCTGCAGTGCTTGAGGCAGCCGGTGCGGGTGACCATGACCCGGTCTCGGATGCCGAGCTCCTTCACCCGGTCCTTGAACCGGTGGTAGACCTCGAGGGAGCCGCGCGGGGCGCAGCTCGGCTTCGGGCTGTCGGCGGGGCGCTCGTTCAGGCAGACGAGGATCTGGATCCGCGGCTTGGGCATGGACGGATGATAGCCGACGGCGCGGGGGTGGAAGAGCAAGATTCTGGTAGCGCGAACGGCGGTGAGGGGGTATCGTCTCGTTCAATGAATGGGTTTCTCGAGCCGCCGATCGACAGCGGCTATGGCGTCCTCGACGGTATTGCCGTCAACTTTCTGTTTGTGGCCCCGTCGTTCGGCGTGACCCTCTGGGACTGCCATGCCGGCCAGCGCGCCCTCTCCGCCGAGCGGATGCAGAGCTGGCACGTGATCAGCTTCGTGCACGAGAGCGCGTACGTCCTGCACGCCGAGGGCCGTTCCGATCTCGTGGACTCCACCGCCGCGGTCCTCTACAACCCCGGCTCGCCCTACCGCTCGGAGCACCCCTTCGGCTGCTCCGACCACGGCAGCACGGTGGTGGTGCGGCGGGACACGCTGCTCAGCATGATGGCCCGCTACGATCCGGCGGCGCAGGAGCGGCCGGACGCGCTCTTTCCCGTGCGCATGAGCCGCGGGTTCTCGCAGGCCTACCTGCTGCAGAGGATCCTCGTCCGCAGCCTTGCCCAGGGGAACGCCTGCGATCCCTTGGCCGTGGAGTCGGCCTTCCTCTCGATCGTGGGCGAAGTGGTGAGGTCCGCTTGCCAGCTCGCCGGGCGGGAGCGGAAGGCCGCGGATCCCGCCCGGGCGCGGCGGGACTACGTCCAGGGCGCCCAGACCATCCTTCGGGAGCGGTTTCGAGAGCCGCTCAGGATCGAGGACGTCGCCGAGGCCCTTCACGTCTCGCCCTTCCATCTCTGCCGGCTGTTCAAGCAGGAGACCGGCATCCCGATCCACCGCTACCTGAACCGCCTCCGGCTGCGGGAAGCCCTGGAGCCCATTGCGGACAGGGTCCATCTGGGCGAGTTGGCGGTGAGCCTGGGCTTCGTGAGCCACAGCCACCTGACGAGCTCTTTCCGCAAGGAGTTCGGCGTGCCCCCTTCCCGAGTGCGGCTCCTGGCCGGCCGGCCCGCGTCCCGCAGACGGCTGAAGGATCCCTTGTTCCCGATGTAGATCGTCTCCTCGGATACAATGCCGCGGTTCCCGAGGAGACCGTTTGGCGCATCGCTTCGCTCTCGCCCTGCTGGCTGCCGCCGCGCCGGCCACGCTGCTGGCCTTCTGCATCGGCACCGGCCCCGGCGTCTGGGTGGCGGCGCTGGCGGGAGGCGCCGTTTTCCCCGCCGCCCTGATCGCCCTGGGAGCCGCCCGCGATGGACGGCTGGGGAGCCTGAGGTGGCCGCTCCTTTTCCTCGGCCTGTTCCTGGCGGCGGGGCTCCTTGCCGCCATTGGGTGGTCAAATGGCGGGCCGGACGTCCTGGGCCTGCCGGCGGCCACGGCGATCATGATCTTCGTCCTCATCCCCGTGCCGCTCCTGCTGCTGGGCGGAATCTTCGCCGCTACCTTCGACCGCTGGTTCCTGCGGCCGGAGGACCTCTACCGCGTGCGCGTGGCGAAGCGTCCGGATGAGCGTCTCGGTAATGGGGAGGAAGGCTGAGTGCCGATCCTCGACCGGCCGGTCATCATCATCTCCGCTCTCCTCTACCTGGCGGTCTGCGGCGCGCTCGGCGTCTGGTCCCTGCGCCGCACGCGCAACGCCCGTGACTTCTGGATCGCGGGGCAGGGCCTGGGCGTCTTCGTCACCGGCCTTGCCACCATGGCGGCGGCCTTCAGCGGCTTCGTCTTCCTGGGCGGGCCGGGGCTGACCTACCGGATCGGCCTGTCGTCGCTCTTCATCAACCTGTCGATCGGCTTCACCCCCGCCCTGCTCGCCTGGGTGGTCGCCAAGCGCCTCCGCCTGCTGGCCGAGGTGCGGGAGGTCTACACGATTCCGGACGCCGTCCTGGCCCGCTATGGCAGCCGGTCGGCGTCGGGCGCGGCGGCGGTGGCCATCCTGGTCGGGACGATCGGCTATCTCGGCGCCCAGCTTCTGGCCCTGGGCACGCTGATCGAGGCCGTGCTCGGCCTGCGCTCCTCCCTGGGGGACTGGAGCCTCGCGGCGGCCGTGGCGGCCGGCCTCGCCGTGCTGCTCTTCTATGCCGTGGCCGGCGGCATGATCGCCGGCGTCTACACGGACGTCTTCCAGGGCGCCCTGATGGTGCTCGCCGCCGTCGCCGTGTTCGTCTACGCCATGGCCGCGGGCGGCGGTTGGGGGGCCGTCGTCCACAGCATCGCGGAATCGGAGCGGTTCGGGCGGCAGTTCCTGGAGCCGCTCGGCAAGACGCCCGCGCTGACGGCCCTGGGGTTCTTCTTCGTCTTCGGCATCGGCGTGCTCGGGCAGCCGCACATGCTCCACAAGTTCCTCATGATCCGCGACCCGCGCCGGTTGAAGTGGCTGCCGCTGATCCTCGGCTCCTCGCAGGTGCTCTGCCTGCTGATCTGGCTGGGAATCGGCCTCGCCGTGCCGGCCCTGGTGGCCCAGGGGAAGCTGCCGCCGCTCGGCAAGCCGGACGACGCCGCGCCGGTTTTCCTCCTCGGCTTCGTGCCCGAGCCGCTGGCCGGCTTCGCCGTGGTGGCGATCCTCTCGGCGATCATGTCCACGGCCGACTCGTTCATGAGCCTGGGCGCGGCCGTCTTCGTCCGCGACCTGCCGCGGGCCTTCGGACGGCGGGTCGAGAACGAGCTGCTCTGGGGACGGATCGCGACGGTGGCGGTGACGATCGCCGCCGCCGTCCTGGCGTTGCTCTACAATGACCTCATCGCTCTGCTCGGGACCTTCTCATTCGGTACCTTCGGCGCCGCCCTGGTGCCGGCGCTCGCCGTGGGTCTGAACTGGAAGCGGGTGACGGCCGCGGCGGCCACGGCCTCGATCGCCACCGGCACGGCGCTCAACCTCGTCCTGGAATTCCTGGCGCGGCAGACCTTCTTTCCCAGCCTGCCCAAGCCTCCTCTCCCTCCCGGGGCACTGCCCACGGCCGTCTCCCTCGCCGCCTCGTTCACCGTGCTGTTCGCCGTGACGGCCTGGACGGGACGCCGGGCGCCGGCCCTCCCGGAGGATATTCGCGCGGTGATGGAGGCTTAATGACATGAAGGAATCCGGAGGAATCCGTTTCCTGGTCAATCCGGCTTCCGGGCGCGGCACGGGCAAGGCCCACCTCGACCGCATCCGAGTGCTGGCCTCCCGGCATGGCGCCGGGCTGGTGGTGAGCCGCAAGGTGGGCGACCTCGCGGCGCAGGCCCGGCGCGCCGCCGAGGACGGAGTGGAGCGCCTCCTGGTCGCCGGCGGGGACGGCACGATGCACCACGCCGCCCAAGGGCTGGCGGGAACCTCGTGCGCCCTCGGGGTGATCCCGCTCGGCAGCGGCAACGACCTCGCCGGCACCCTGGAGATCCCGCCGGACCTCGACGCGGCCGTCGCGCGGGCCCTCGGGGGTGAGATCCGGCGGATCGACCTCGCCCGGGTGGGGGAGATCTATTGCATCGGCTACGCGGGGGTGGGCTTCGACTCCGAGGTCACGCGCTTCGCCAACGAGGTCAAGGTCCTGCGCGGGCCGCTGATCTACTTCTACTCCGTCATCCACACCCTCATCACCTTCGAGCCGCCCCGGATGAAGGTCGTCCACGACGAGGGGGTGTTCGAGGGCCGGGTGATGTTCACCGTGGTCAACAACCTCCCCCGCTTCGGTGGGGGGATGCGGATCGCGCCCGAGGCGCGGATCGACGACGGCCTGCTCGACCTGGTGATCGTCAAGGAGATCCCCAAGCCGATGCTGCTGTCGATCTTCCCCAAGGTCTACGGCGGCCGCCACGTCGACCACCCGGCGGTGACGATCTTACGCACCCGCAGGGCGGAGATCACGATCGACCGGCCGATGACGATGTACGGGGGAGGGGAGCCGGTGGGCCCGGTCGAGGCCGGGAAGCCGGTGACGGTCGAGGTGGTGCCGGGCGGGCTGGCGGTCGTGGGGTAGCCCGCCCGGACTCTCTTCTTCTGCTTCTTCTCTACGGCGCGACCTTGAACTCCACCCCCTGGGCCAGGGGCAGCTCGGTGCTCCAGTTGATCGTGCAGGTCTGGCGGCGCATGTAGGCCTTCCAGGAGTCGGAGCCGGCCTCTCGGCCGCCGCCGGTCTCCTTCTCGCCGCCAAAGGCGCCGCCGATCTCGGCGCCCGAGGTGCCGATGTTGACGTTGGCGATGCCGCAGTCGCTGCCCGTCGCGGCCAGGAAGCGCTCGGCCGACCGCATGTTGAGGGTGAAGATGGACGACGAGAGCCCCTGGGGCACGTCGTTGTGGATGCGGATCGCCTCGTCGAGGTCGTCGAACTCGAAGACGTACAGGATGGGCGCGAAGGTCTCCTCGCAGGTCATCGCGATCGGCTTCGGCACCTCGACCAGCGTCGGCTCGACGAAGAAGCCCGGCCGGTCGATCCGCTTGCCGCCGTAGAGGATCTTGCCGCCCTCGTCTTTCACGCGCTCCAGGGCCGCCATCATGTTGTCGACGGCCGTCTGGTCGATCAGCGGCCCCATCAGGGTGCCCTGCTCCAGGGGGTCGCCGATGCGGATCGAGCCGTAGGCGTTGACCAGCCGGCGCTTCATCTCGGCCGCGATACCCTTCTGGAGGAAGAGGCGGCGGGTGGTGGTGCAGCGCTGGCCGGCCGTGCCGACGGCGCCGAAGAGCACGGCGCGTAGGGTGAGGTCGAGATCGGCGTCGTCCATCACCAGGATGCCATTGTTGCCGCCCAGCTCGAGCAGGGTGCGGCCGACTCGGTCGGCGACGACCTTGCCCACCTCGCGGCCCATGCGGCCGGAGCCGGTGGCGGAGATCAGCGGTACGCGGGTGTCCGCCACCAGGCGCTCGCCGACGCCGGTGCGGCCGCCCATGACGAGGTTGAAGATGGGCGGCGCGGAGTTTGCCTTGAGGACCCGGTCGGCGATCCTGGTGACGGCGATGGCGGTGAGGGGCGCCTGGTGCGAGGGCTTCCAGATCATCGAGTCGCCGCAGATGGCGGCCACCATGGCGTTCCAGGCCCAGACGGCGACGGGGAAGTTGAATGCGGTGATGATGCCGACCGGCCCCAGCGGGTGCCACTGCTCGTACATGCGGTGCTTCGGCCGCTCGGAGTGCATGGCGAGGCCGTAGAGCTGGCGCGACATGCCGACGGCGAGGTCGCCCATGTCGATCATCTCCTGCACCTCGCCGAGCCCCTCGGAGAGGACCTTGCCGACCTCCAGCGTCACCAGCCGGCCGAGGTCGTCCTTGTGCCGGCGCAGCTCCTCGCTGAGCTGGCGCACGACCTCGCCCCGGCGCGGCGCCGGCCAGGTCCGCCACTCGCGGAAGGCCTCCAGGGAGACGGCGGCCACCCGCTCGTAGTCCGCGGCCGTCGCGAGGCGCACGGCCGCGATGGGCTCGCCGGTGGCGGGGTTCAGCGACTCGACCCGCTCGCCGTGGGTCTGGAACCACTCGCCATCGAAGGCGCCGGGGTTTTCGGGCTCGACGCCGAGGGCGTCGAGGACGCGGAGGACATTGCTGGTGCTGCTCACGGTATCTACGGTCATCACGGATTTCTCCTGGAAGGTTCTCTGCGGGACAAGACAGACAGGATAACACCGCCCTGCCACTACAATTCCACGCCATGGCCGGCCTCATCCCGTCTCTGCTCCTTGCCCTGTTCGGCGCCTGGTGCGGGACGTTCGCCTGGGGCGCCTCGTCGCCGGCGGGCGCGGCGGCGGCCTTCTCCCTTCTCGGGGTCCTGCTCTGGACGGGCGCTCCGTGGCGCGATCCGCTCCGCCTGGGCTCCGCGGGACGCCTGCTGCCGCCCGCCCTCTGGGTCGCGGTGGCGGCGAGCTGCTTTTCCTCGCCGGTGCCGCGGGCCGGCTGGCTGGCCGTCCTCCTCCTGCCGGCCTTCTTCGTGCTGCCGGCGGCGGTGGCGAGCTGCTGGCGGCGGGAGGCGGACCGGCGCTGGGGCCTGCGAACGCTGGCCCTCGCGGTGGCCGCCATCTCCCTGTGGGCCCTCCTGGACTGGGCGCTCCTGGGGACGCCCCGAGCCGCGATGCCGCTCGGCCATCACAACCTGCTCGCCGCCTGGCTGGCGATCCTGCTGCCGCTCGCCGTCCTGCCGGCCCGCGAGGGGGGCCCGTGGCGGTTCGCGGGGCTGGCCGCCGCCGGGCTCGGCATCCTGGCCGTCCTGGCGAGCCGCTCCCTGATGGGCTTCGCGGCCCTGGGAGTCGAGGCGCTGCTGGGGCTCCTCGGTGCGCGGATTCAGCCCCGGAAGCTCCGGTGGTGGGCCGTGCTCCTGCCGCTCGCCCTCCTGGTCTCCTTCTTCCAACTGCCCAGGCTCGTGCGGATCGCGACCGGGGAAGACCCGTCCGCTCAGGCCCGGGCGGGCTACTGGGCCGCGGGGCTGGAGGGCTTCACGGCCCGCCCGCTGCTGGGCTGGGGACCCGGCTCCGCGGCGTGGACGTCCGCCGCCTTCCTCGATCCGGTCCCGCGGGTGAATCCCTGGGGAGAGTCGGTCGGCGAGCTCCATTCCCTCCCCTTGCAGCTCGGCTACGAGCTCGGCTTCACCGGGCTGGCGCTGGCGCTCGGATTGACGGTGCTGTTCTTCGCGCGGCGGACCGCCGAGCGGGAGGAGGGGCGGGATCCGGCCCTGCTGGCCAGCGGGCTGCTGGGGCTTTGCGGCGGCGCCCTGGTCTCGCTCGGCAGCGGCGCGATTGCCGTTACGGCCCTGCCGCTGGCCGCCGCGGTCGCCGCCGGCGCGGCCCTCGCGGGGAGCGGGCGGGGGAAGAACCGGCGGGGCTCGCCGCTGCCGGTGCGCCTCTACGCCGGCCTTGCCCTGCTGGCCCTCCTGCCGCTCGAAGCCGCGCGCTGGCACTACGACCGTGCCCTGACCGCGGACGGGGCGGGCCTCGGCTCGGTGGCCGAAGCCGAGCTGGGCGCGGCGATGCGCCTCGATCCCCTCTTTCCGCTCTACCCCCTGAGGCTCGCGCTGCTCGAGGCCCGGAAGGCGGGCGGGGAGCGCGCGGCTTCCGAGCTGGCCCTGCGGGCGGCGGAGAAGGGCCGCGCCGTCCCGTCGTTCTGGCTGGTCGCCGGCGTCCTGGGCCGCTCGGCGAAGCGGCCATGGGCCCAACCCGCGCTCGAACGGGCCTGCGCGCTCGATCCCCTGAACCCGTTCGCCCCTTTTTACGAGATGGTGTCCGGCCGGCAGGAACCGGAGGGGCCCCTCTATGGCGCCCAGGCCCTGATGGCGGAGCCCCGGCTGGCCGCGGCCGTCTTCTGGGAGCGCAATCCCGCTCTCCTTCAGCGTTCGCTGGCGGCCCTCCGCGCCTGGCCGGGGGTGGACGCGGGCTGGAAGGAGGCTCTCCTCGCGGCGGTCCCTTCCCCAAGCACCCGCCAGGGACCGGTCTCCCGGGTGGAGCTGCTGATCGACACCGACGCCCGGGAGTCCCTGTCGCTGCCCGTTTTCCGCCGCCGGCCCTGGCCCGCCCGGTGGGGGCTGCTCGAAGTGCGGCAGAGCGCCCTGGGGCGGCTCGACCTCCCTCCGGCGGCCGCTTCCAAGGGCACGTCGCCAGACTTTCTCAGCGCCTCCCCGTGTCTCCGCCGCTCACCGCGTGGGCAGGTGCTGCTCACCCGGTGAGCGCTTTTTCGTACGCCTTCCGATCTCCACAAGACCTGTGGAAAACCTTGTGGGAAAGACCCCGCTCCAGTGTTTCAAACGTGTGCCGGGACAGCGACTTGCCGCTCTTTGAACACCTTTTTGTGCAGTTCTCCGAACTGCTTTGCTTGCAGTGACTTGAAAAATTGTTCCCATACGGACGGGGTTGTTTTTCCGACTTACCTCCTATAGGAGAGCAGAATTTTCCACAGCCGCGGAGGTATGTACCTCCCGCAGGCTTCACGGGGACTTGAAAACGGCGTCAGTCAAGGCTGCCAGGGACGAAGGAGAGGTCTCCTCCGGCGCCGGTCTGGACGAGGTAGGCCGTCACCGGGCCGCCGTTCGCCACTTCGGCCACCACGGTCCAGCGGCCGGAGCCGGCGTCCGGAAAAATCGCCAGCAGATCCCTCTCGAAGTGCTGTCTCGGCGCCAGCGGCACCCGCGCCGTCCGCAGCACCGATCCGGAAGAGTCCTTCAGGCTCAACCGCAGGACGGCGGGCTGGCTGCCGAGGTTGACGGCGCCGTAGCTCGCGCGGACGAGGGTGGACGTTTCCGCTCCGAAGATCATTGCGCGAGAGGCCGCGGCGTCCTCGACGTGAAGGCTGTCCACCAGGGCGGCGAAGCGGCGCCCGGTGCCGCCGCGGGGGCTGGAGACGGCCAGGCTGAGGACCCGCGGCGCCGGGCCTCCTTGGCCGTCCCAGGAGATCCGCAGGGATCCCGCCGCCTCGGTGAGGGCGAAGAGGTCGCGGAGGGCGTCCTCGACGAGGATGGAGGCCAGCGGCGGCAGCGTCAGGGTGGCGACGCGGGAGTCGCCGCCCCCGGGGCCTTGCAGGCGGAGCTCGCAGTGGATCTCCCGCGGCTGCGGCGAGGGGTTCGAAATCACCAGCTTGCTGAACTGGAAGGTACCAAAGGCGCCGGTGCCGCGCGCCACTCGCGGGATGAACAGCTCTCCCGGCGTGCCGCCGGGTGCCATGGGGATGGCGGGGAGGAAGACCTCGGTCTCGAGCTCGCCGCCGAGCAGGCTGGCGGCGGCGGAGAAGCGGACCCCGTCCGAGCGGAACCGGGCGCTGAACGGGCCGGTGTGGCGCTCCACCTCCGGGAACAGCCCGTCGAGGCGTAGAGAGCGGTTGGCGTGGGGGCCCAGGGCCAGGAGGGCGGGGCTGCCCACGGGCTGGCCGTCGCCGTCCAGCAAGTCGACCGTCACCCGGCCGGCGGTGGCCTCCAGGTTGGCGACGAGGAGGAGGGCCACCGTCCCGCCGCCCTGGAGCAGGCCGGCCGCGATCTTCTCCTCCGCGGACCAGCCCGCCTCGGGCTCCTCGCCGACCCGCGGGCCGAAGGTGCCGGCCGCGTGGGGTTGGGTGGAGGCGAAGATCCGGGGATCCGTGCCGCCCGGTGGCAGCAGATAGGTGAGCGAGAGGCTCCCCTGGCCGTTCGCCCCGAACAGCTCGCGGAGCACGTCGGGGATCATCAGCGACGCTCCCGGCGCGAGGGTCACGTCCCGCCAGGAGCGCGGCGCGGGGACGCCGCGGGACTGGAAGGCGATCCGCACGAGAGTGGGGGAAGGGCCGTCGTTGTCGAGCGAGAGGTCGCTGCGGAGGACGCCGCCGCCCCGGGGCGCCGAAAGGACGCTGGGCAGGAAAGCTCCGCCCGTCGCGGGCGTCAGGGGCGGGCCCTCGACGCGGACCCGTGCCGTCCGCTCGGCGGTCTGCCCGAGGTCCCCCAGCAGGCGGATCCTGACGGTGTGCTCCCCCGGCTCGGCGAAGATGTGCGTGGCGCAGAACGTCTCCGGTCCGCAGGGCGAGTCGCTGAACCCAACGCCGCTCCCGAAGTCCCAGCGCGCCCGCAGGGCCGGGCCGGAGAAGGCGGCCGAGAAGACGGCGGGCTCGCCCGTGCGGATGGCAGGGGTCTTCGAGACGAGGGCGAGCGCCTGCAGCGGCTCGGCCGGGGGAACCGCCAGGGCCACCCGCGGGCCGCGGCTCTCGCCCTTGGCGTTGAAGGCGGCCACCTGGTACTCGTAGCGGGTGCCGGGCCGCACGGTCGAGTCGACGTAGAACGTGACGCCCGCGGGCAGCTTGACGATCGGAACGGGCCGGGCACCGCCGGCCGAGCGGTAGACGCGGAGCCCCTCTTCGCCGGCGGCGCGGTCCTCCCACAGCAGGCAGGCGGTGAGCCCCGTCAGCTCGGCGGTGAGGTTGGCGGGCGCCGCGGGAGGCGCCAACGCGCCCTGGCCGGCGCCGGGGCGGTACAGGGCCTGGAGCGCCGCCCGGTCGTCGCCGCCCAGGCGGGCGCCGCGCCCGTCGTCGTGGACGTAGGCCCGCATCAGGGCATCGTCGAGGTCCGCGCTCGCGGCGCAGTCGCCGCTCCCCGCGTCGCCGCAGGAGTGGGCGAGCCCCAGCGTGTGGCCGAGCTCGTGGCCGAACAGCTCCTCGACGGCCTTCACGGCGTCGCGGCTGCCGTTGAGCCAGCAGGAGATCCCCGTGTTGGTGACGATGTCGGCGCCGGTGATGGGGATGAACTCCTCCCCGTCCCAGGAGGCCCGCTGCCGCGCGTCGTACCAGGGGCCGCCGATGGCCAGGATCCCCCCGCGGTCGCAGTCGAACGCGTCGGCGACGGGCTGGTCGAAGCTGATGGCGTTGATGCCGTCGAAGCGGTCGAGCCCGCCGGTGGCGTTGGTGCCGCCGACGAAGGCGAAGTGGATGGGCGTCGAGGGCTCCGCGTTCCAGGCCTCCAGGGCCCGCTGGAGCTCCGCCGAGCCGCCGCCCGCCACCCCCGGCTGGCCCGCGCGGCTGACGTTCCAGGAGACGCTGCCGCCGGCGTCGAAATCGAACCAGCGCAGCTTGACGCCGCCGGCGCCCAGAAAATTGAACGGCGCGTGGATCGGCCGTGCAAAATTGTCTTTCGAGAAATCGTCATCATCAAAATAATCGGGAGCGCGGCGCGAGCCCGCCGTCCGGTCGGCCAGCCAGGTCCGGAACCGTTCCAGGTCCCGCGGCCGGTCCTGTCCCTGCCCTCCGACCTCCTTGGCCTCGGACAGGTCGCGCACCGCGAGCCGGCGGCCGTCTCCCGCCGCCTCGACGTGGAAGGCGCCCAGCATCAGGTGCAGGATGTGGAAGGAGCCGTCGGCGTTGGGGACCAGGAAGAGAAGAGCGCGCTCGCCCACCCGGAGCGCGGGAGCGCCCCAGATCTTGAGGCCTGTCCCATCCGGCCGCTGGCCGCCAGGCACCCGGACGGTGAGGCTGCCCCCGGCGCGCTCGCCCCGCAGCCAGCGCTCCACCTCGACCTGATAATCGGTAGAAAGGGTCGTGGCGGGGGAGCTGCCGGCGGCCTCCCCCGAGGCCAAAACGACACCCTCGACGATGACCGGCGCCTGGTCGGCCAGATCCGTGTCGCTCACCATCCGGTAGGTGGTGGCCGCCGCGGGAGCGGCGAGAGACAGCAGGATCGTCAGGACGGCCAAAGATCGCATGAGACCTCGGAGAGGGCTGGCCGAGATCTTGGATCCGTCGAATCAGCCCTGGTTTTTATCGATGGTAGATCTCTGCAACAAACGGGCCGACCATGAAGTGGGCCGGGTCGATCTGGCTCTGCAGGCAGACGCCCTGGATGCCCTCCATCAGCAGCAGGCGGGCCGATTCCGCGAGGCCGGCGGCGGTCGTCCCCTGGATGGCCTTCAGCGTGCGCGCGCCGACGCGGCAGGGATGGATGCACCGCGAGCTCTCCACGCGGCGCAGGAGCCCGTCCTGCCCGCGGCCCTCGACGGCGGCGTAGATCACCACCCGGTCGTCCTCCAGGAAGGGTACGGCCTCCTCCATCTTCTTCAGCAGGTGGTCCGCCCGGTCCTCGTGGCTGCCCCCCTCCGGCAGCTCGCGAAGCAACCCCTCGACCCAGGCGTAGTGGCCCGGGTAGCGCAGCGTCTTGTAGTCGAGCTCGCGCACCTTCCCCTCGAGGAACGTCGGCAGGTCGGCGGCGCCGCCGGAGGTGAGGGCCTCTTCGTAGATCACGCCGTCGAGGACGAACGTGGCCCGGTCCGTGAGCGACGGCCGGGTCGTCCGCCGGTGGTCGCGCAGGACGGTGGCCGGCTCGACGTACTCCGTCGCGACGCCGATCGAGCTCCAGGTGAAGCCGTAGTAGTGGGGCGGCCGGGCGGTCGCGGTGAGGGCGCCGACGCGCATCTCCAGGCGGTCCGCGGAGTCGACGCCGTACTCGCGGCAGAAGCGCTGGAAGAGGCTGTGGCCGAGCACGTTCACGTAGCCCGGCGCGAGGCCCGTCTGGAGGAGGAAGCCGCGCTCGGATCCCGCCGCGATCTCCTGGATCTCCTCCGTCTCCTTCACGTGCTCCGTCAGGTTGGCGTAGTGGAGGTCGAACTTGCGGGCGAGCCGCGCCATCCGCGGCGCCTCCCGGCCCGGCAGGCAGTCGAGCAGGATGTCCGCCCCCAAGAGGACGGCCTCGAACTCGGGGCTCGTGCCGCCGGCGGGCAGCGCGAAGGGGGTCACCTCGCCGGGCTGGGTGGACCCTTCGCGGATCCAGGCCGCGGCAATCCCGGCCTTCTCGGCGTCGGCGTCGCCGACGAAGACGTCGACGTCGAAATCTCCCAGCTCACGCAGCAGGAGGCCCGTGGCGCTCCCCATGCCGCCGGCTCCAGCGATCACGACCTGGTGCTTTTTGTTCATATCCGTGGGCCCCTATCGAAGCGTGCCTGTCGCCCGGCTCTCCGCTGGAGTCGCTTGGCTTGAAGTCCGTGTGTGGGATCGGGAAGGGGGAGATTCCCCGCTTCCGGGGGAAGCGGCGGCATCCTAGCACCGCCCCCGAGCAGGAATCAACGAGGGGGTTCGGAGAGCAGGCCGCCGGAGCGCCGGCGCACCGGCTGGCCGGCCAGCACCGTGCGGTTGCGGCCCGTCTCCTTGGCCACGTACATGGCCGCGTCGGCCAGGCGCAGGAGGGTGCTCTTGCTGGTCTCCAGCGGCAGGCCGGGCTCCAGGTGCTGCCTCAGGGTGGCGACGCCGACCGAGCAGGTGATCCCCTTGAGGTCGAGCGGCTCCAACTGGATGTCCCCCGGGCCGGCGCAGAACGTCTCGCCGACCACCGCGGCGCGGATCTCCTCCGCGACGTCGATGGCCGCCTCGAGGTCGACGCCGGGCAGCAGCAGCACGAACTCGTCGCCGCCGTAGCGGGCGGGGATGCCGCGCAGGGGCTTCACCTTGCGGCGCAGCAGGTGGCCCACCTCCCGCAGCACCTGGCTGCCCGCGAGGTGGCCGTGGGTGTCGTTGACGTGCTTGAAGTAGTCGAGGTCGAGGAAGAGCAGGGCCATGTCCTGGTCCTCTTCCTGGCAGCGGCGGATCGTGTCCGACAGGGCGATGTGGAGGTAGCGGTCGTTGTAGAGCCCCGTCAGGTTGTCGCGCTTGGCGATCTCCTGGGCCTGCCGGCCGTCGAGCACGTTCTGGATCGAGATCGAGATGTAGCCGGCGAAGATCTCCAGGAGGTTGAGGTCCTCCTGGCTGTAGCCCGGAGCGTCGCAGCGGTTGATCAGCTCGAGGACGCCGCAGACCTCCTGCTCGATGCGGACGGGGATGGCGACCAGCGACTGCGTCTGGTAGCGCGTCTGCTCGTCCATGGCCCGGTAGAAGAACCGGTCGCTGGGAGCGTACGGCGTGGAGTAGGTCTCGCCGGTCAGGTAGACGCGGCCGGCGATCCCCTGGTCAGCGGGGATGGTCTCGCCCACCAGGCAGGACGACTTCTCGCCGAAGGCGGCGATGAAGGTGAGCTTGTTCTTGCGGCGGTCGTCCTGCTTGTCGGAGGGATCGTCGAGCAGGATGCAGCCGGCGGCCGAGGGCACGAAGCCGTTGGCCCGGCGCAGCACCTCCACGAGGTTCTCGGCCAGGCTCAGCTCCAGGGGAAAGCTCGGATTGGCCCTCCGCCTCTCCAGGAAGCGCTCGAGCCGGACCGGCTCTACGCAGTGGTAGGCCTCCGGTGTGCCGATTCCTTCTTCCTGTATGTGAACCTGCACGAGTGCGTCACCCATGAACGGTGCCCCAACTTTTCATCGCCCTACCCTGCGACATAAGACGACTCCAGACAAAAACCTCGATTTTTGGGGCCGGCTCTGAGGACGATACCAGAACTTGCGGGTCGGCGAAAGCGGCGGCCGGTCTCATGGCCGGCATCAGGGAGCTACCAGTCCCACGGCTTCCGCCGGGCAGCGCGGGCCGTTCCGGTGTCCCACGGTTTGGCCCACGATCCGCCAGCCGCCTTCCGCCGAGGAGCGCACCCAGACCTCGGTTCCCGCGGGCAGGGTGGGCAGGCCGCCTTTCGCCGGGCAGGCGGCGAGGAGCACGGCGGCGCGGGGGCCAATGCGGTCGAGAAACGTGCCGGCGGCAAAGGCGGCGCAGGCGAGCAGCGCCAGGAGAGGCAGGAGCCCGCGGAACCGGCGCCCCCCCTGGACATCGCGCCGGGCGAGGATGAGCACGGCGAGCGCGCCCCAAGCGAGCGCGACCCCGGCGGCGGCGAGCCACCGGCGGCGGTCCAGCCAGGCTCCCGCGGACAGGGCCGCCTCGGGCGGATCGCCGAGCGCGCGGCGGGTCAGCGCCAGGTTGTCCCGCAGCCAGGGATCGTCCGGATTGGCCGCCTGGGCCCGGCGGTACCACAGCAGGGCTTCCGGCAGGCGCCCGAGCCGCAATGCGCAGGTGCCGGCGTTGTACGCCAAAGTACCGGACAGGCCGCCCTCCAGGCCGCTTTTGCCCGTGTAGCCGCGGGCGTAGGCGGCCAGCGCCGCCTCGACCTCGTCCTTTTCGAACAGGCGGTTGCCCTCGGCGAGGGCCATCTCGGGATCCATCGGACCGGCGGCGGCCAGCAGCAGGAGGACGGCGATCGCCAGTCCGCTCGCCGCCTTCATGACAGGCGGCGCAGGAGGCGGCGGCTGCGGGAGATCACCTCGGCCCGCAAGGCGTCCGTGGCGGAGAGCTGGGGGGCGTACCGCAGGTACTGGAGGTCGTCGACCAGGTGCCCGAGATCGTCCAGGATCCCGGCGTCCACCCGGCGGGCCGCCAGCAGCTCGCGCCAGCGGGCCGGGGCAGCCCCCTGGGGGAGGCCCCACCGCTCGGTCAGGAGCTTGCGCCAGGCATCCTCCAGTCCCAGAGCCACCTGGCGGGGGCGCGCCTCCGTCTCGGCCTGCCGCAGGCTCTCCTCCAGCGTCCGCGAGGCCGGAGACGAGCCGGTCGTCGGCGCGGCGGCATGCCCGCGGCGGCGGGCCAGGGTGACCATCAGGGCGAGGCCCCAGGGAAGGATGAAGAGCCAGGGCAGCAGGCCCGTCCACCGCCGGCCGGCGAGGCCCCGCGGCGAGAGGGCCGCGGTGCGGATGCCGTGCGGCTCGCTGTTCCCGGACCCCGCCGACTCCGCCGAGCTGGCCGGCCGGGGCAGCGCCGTCAGGCCCAGGTCCGGCGACGCCGCCACCCGGTACTGCCGCGCCGCGGGATCGAAGTACGTGACCTTCGGAGCCTCCACCGTGTAGCGGCCCGCGCGGTCGGGCACGACCACGTACTTCCAGGTGCGGGTGCCGCGCACCGTGGTGCCGAAGACCTCTTCCTTCCCCTCCTGCTGGGGTGGATAGACGGTCACCCCAGCAGGAGGCTCCAGCTTCGGCTCCCGGACGCCCTGCAGGTTGCCGACGCCCGACAGGCGCACGCTCAGTGTGGCGGCCTCGCCCAGGCGGACCTGCTTCGGCTGCAGCTCGGCGGTGAGAGCGAGCTGCCCGACGGCCCCGCCGAAGCCCGGCGGCGCGGGCGGCAGCGGCCGCACGTCGATCGACTGCCCCTCCGTCTGCAGCCGGAGCTGCTCGGGACGGGCGATCGGCGCGCCGAAGAAGAGGTTGCGGTCGTAGCGCTGAACGGTCAGGTCGACCACGGCCGGCTCCACCGCGAAGTGTCCGGACCGCAGGGGGAACAGGGCCTTGCGCAGCAGCGCCACCCGGCCGTAGCGCCGGCCGTCGACCTCCACCATCTCCGTCGGGAGCTGCTGGGGGAGCGCCAGGTCCCGCACCCAGAACCCGCGGAACGTCGGCACGCCGCTGGGAGAGAGGGCGGCGATGTCCTCGCGCGTGTAGAGATAGAGGGTGTAGACCACCTGCTGGCCGACCACCGGCTGCGCGGGCACGGTCTCCGCGCGCAGGAAGACCTGGGGCGGCGCGGGCTCCTGCCGCCAGGGGCGCCGCATGCGGCCGAAGAACTCCTCGAACGGGTCGGGCGCGTCCTCGGCGAGCGCCCGCCGCGTCGGGCGGGCCGGGCGGGTCGGCTCCCGCCGCACCTGGATCTCCCGCGGCTGGAGCTGGACGATCTCGTCCCGGATCTGCAGCGTGATGGAGCGGACCCCGGCCTTGCCGGTGCCCAGCGGCCGCACGTCCCAGGAGAGCCGGAACGTGCGCGACAGCTTGCCGTCGGCGTAGCGCAGGTCCTCGTACCGGTTCGGTCCGCTGATGACCTCCAGGTTCTCCATCTCGAAGCTCGGCCGGAAGCGCAGGTTGGAGAGGTCCTCGCCGTGCGCCTCGATGCTGAACGTCGCCGTCTCGTCGACGCCGATGACCTCGGGTTCCAGGTTGACGCGCAGCTCGACCTCGGCGGCCATGGCCGTGGTGGAGATCGCAAAGCCAAGCAGCAGGGCGGCCAAGGCGGCCCTTGCGACCTCACCTCCGTCCCCTCTCCTCCGGAGGAACAGGGGCAGATTCGAGACGAGATCCGGCCTCGCCCGGGCATAAATGCCAGGGCTAGTCAAAAGAGCCCCCTAAAGGGGACTCAGTCGGCTTCAGCCGGCTGTTTTCAATAGCCCGGGCATTTATGCCCGGGCGGAGGCCGGCCGTCTGTTCCTCGCCCTTCATCTACTCACCAGTCCTTCCCCTTCGCGGCCCGCTGCCGCGCTCTCTTGCCCGCCTGGTCGCGGCGCTGCTGGCGCTCCAGGTTCTCGACCGCCGAGAGCACCGAGGCGGCTTCCCGGCCGCTCATCTCCGGCTGGTTGCGGAACTGCGGCAGGCGGTCGTCCTGACCCTGCCCGCCCTGGCGCGGATCCCCGTCGCCCGGCCGCGGCTGCTGGCCCTGCTGCTGCTGGGAGGGCGGCTGCCGCCGGTCCTGCCCCTGGTTGGGGTTCTGGTCCGCCTTGCCCTGGCCCTTCTGGCTGGACGGATCCTCGTTCTTCGTGCGGCTGCCGCGCCCGCCCGCCGGGCTTCCCTGGCCGCCGATCTTCTGCTTCTTCTCCTCGCGCAGGGCCAGCTCGAGGTTGAACTTGGCGTTCTGGTTCCCGGGCTCGGCCCGCAGCACCTGCTTGTAGGCCTGCACGGCGCCGGCGGCGTCGCCCATGGCGAGCCGGGCGTTGCCCAGGTTGTAGTGGGCGGCCGGCGCGAGCTCCGCCCCCGCGCCCTTGGCCGCCTTGTCCAGGATGCCGGCCGCCTTGCGCGCGTGGCCGGCGCCGGCGGCGAGATGGGCCGTGCCGGCGTTGTACTGGACGAGCGGATCTTCCGGCGCCAGGCGCAGAGCCGTGTCGGCCGGCCCCACGGCATCCCGGGGCTTGCCTTGGCCGGCGGCTTCGATGGACCGCTCCGTCCGCTCCCGCGGGTTGTACATCCACCGCTCGGCCCAGGCGGGCAGATGGGGCTGCCAGGGAAGGGAGGGGAGGGCGAGGAGGAAGATCGGCAGGACGGTGGCGCGGGCGAGGACGGCCCTGCGCGGAGCCCTTGAAGCCTTGACCACCGCCGGGGAGCCAACCGGGGCGGCAATGGCCTTGAACGGCCCCACCGCCAGGTGGAACAGCAAAGCCGCGACGGCGAGGGCGAGCGGCCACTGGAAGCGCTCCTCCAGCGTGCTCAGGCTCTGGCTCTCGATCGTCCGCTTCTCCATGCCGTCGATCCGCCGCACGGCCGGCGCCGGATCGGCCGCGGCGCTCGTCACCCGCAGATAGGTGCCGCCCGTCGAGCGGGCGAGCTTCTCCAGCACCTCCTCGTTCAGCCGGCTCATCACGATGCTGCCGTCGGCGTCCCGCTTGTTCTCGCCGGCCGAGCCGGGGATCGGCACCGGCGCCCCGGCCGGCGTCCCGATGCCGAAAGCGAAGACGATCACGCCCTCCTCCTTCAGCCGGGCGGTCTCCGCGTCGATGCCGCCGCCGTGGTCCTCGCCGTCCGTCAGCATCACCAGCACGCGGTGCTTCTCGCTCCCTTCGCCGAACAGGCGCAGCGCCGCCTCGACGCCTGTCGCGAGCTCGGTGCCGGGCGTCGGGAGCGAGCCCGGATCGATGGTGTCCAGGAGCAGGTCCAGCACTCCGCCGTCGAGGGTCAGCGGCGCCAGCACGACGCCGTCCCCTTCCGTCTGCACCAGCCCGACCCGGTTGCCGGGCATCGCCTGCGCCATGCGGCGCACCAGCGACTTGGCCACGAACAGGCGCGAGGGCGAGACGTCGGCGGCCCCCATGGAGAGCGAGGAGTCGACCAGGAAGACCACGTCGACCCCCTTGCGCTCCACCTTCTGCGAGCCCTCTCCCCAGCGCGGCCGGGCGAGGGCGAGCGAGGTGCCCAGCACCGCCACGGCGAGGGTCGCGACCGAGATCGCCAGGCGCCGCGGGGCGTAGGAAGGGAGCAGGCGGTCCCACAGGCCCCGGGAGGCCCAGGCCGCGTCGGCGTCGAGGCGCCGGCGCCAGAGCCAGGCCGCGGTCGCCGCCGCCAGGGGGGCGAGCAGGAGCAGCCAGAGGAAGGTGGGAGCGGCGAATCTCATGGCTCGGCGGTCACCTTCAGGCCGGCGGCGGCAAAGGGGAGGAGCAGCAGCCCGAGCCCGGCCCAGACGAGCGGCGGGAAGGCCTCCCGGTAGCGGACGTAGCGCTTGACCTGCAGCGGCGTCTTCTCCAGCCGGTCGATCTCGCGGAAGATCCGCTGCAGGCTCTCGCGGTCCGAGGCCTTGTAGAAGTTTCCGCCCGTGCGCTCGGCGATCTGCCGCATCAGCGGCTCGTCCACCGGCACGTTCATGACGTAGCGCCGCGTGATCGTGCGGCCGGTCACCGGGTCCTGGACGGGCATCGGCACCGGCACCCGCCCGCCCGAGCCCACGCCGACGGTGTAGACCTTGATCCCCAGCCCCTTGCATACGGCGGCGGCCGAGACCGGATCGATGGCGCCGGCGTTGTTGACGCCGTCGGTCACCAGCACCACGACCTTGGTCTTGGCCGGGCTGCTCTTCAGCCGCGCCGCGCCGCTCGCCAGCGCCACGCCGATGGCGGTGCCGTCCGGCAGACTGTTCAGCTCGACCGAGTCGATGATGAGCTGGAGCATCTCGCGGTCCGTGGTCAGCGGCGCGCGGGTCAGGGCGGCGCCCGAGAAGACCACCAGCCCGATGCGGTCGCCCGGCCGGCCGGCGACGAACTCCTTGACCACCTGCTTGGCAACCGTCAGGCGGTCCTTCGGCTGGAAGTCCTCGGCGCCCATGCTGCCCGAGATGTCGAGCACGAGCTGGATGTCGATCCCCTCCGTCAGGCTCTCCTCCCAGGCGTAGCCGAGCTGCGGCCGGGCGAGCGCCAGCACCAGGCAGGCGAGCGCCAGGAGCCGGGCGTAGAACGGCAGGTGCAGCCGCCAGGCGCCGCGCGAGCGTCCGTGGCGCGCGCCGGCGCCGCCGGGCAGCCGGCTGTAGGTGAGCGCTCCCAGCGACGTCCGGCGGTGGCGCACCCAGGCCAGCACGGGCAGAGCCAGCAGGAGCAGCAGCCAACCGGGGCTCGCGAGGTGGGGGATGGCGTTCGTCATCCGGTCGCCTTCATCCGGTCGCCTTCATCGCTTCGGGCTCCCGGGGAGCGAAATGAGTCTCGAATTCCTCGGCGATCCGGCGCGCCGTCTCGGCCCGCTCCCGGCCCAGCGATTCACCCACCTCCTGGCGCGCGAACTTCACCAGGTCGCAGGCGCGCAGCAGCTCCACCGTCTGCCGCGCCAGGGGGCCCGGCATGCGGCGCGACAGGAGCTGGCGCTGGATCTCGCTGGTGGTGCTCTCGACGGCGGGGAAGGGGAGGCGGCGGCCGAGATAGCGGCGCAGCGCCAGGCTCAGCCGGGTGTGCACCGCGATCATCGACGGCTCGGCGCGCAGCCGCTCCAGCTCGGCCGTCAGCTCCTCGAAGGGCGGCAGGGCCGGCACCGCGCCGGGGGTGGTCGCGGCGTTCCGGTGCTGGCGCATCAGGAGCCACGCCCCGAGCAGGCAGGCGGCGGAGAGGATGGCCACCGTCCACCAGAAGCGCTCGCCGATGGGCAGCGCCCGCAGGCCCGCCGGCGGCTTGGGCTTCGGGTCCTTCTCGTTTTGGGGGATGACCGACCGTACGTCCATGGCGAGCCCGGCGGGCGTCGCGGCCCGGATCGTCCCCGTTTTCAGGGGCACGGCGATCTGGACGGGCGGCAGCGCCACCTTCCCCGTCTTGAACGCGGCGAGCACCAGCCGCTGCTCCCAGAAGATGGAGCCGTCCCGCTCGGAGACCTTGACCGGCTCGTCCTTCCGGACGATCTCGGCCTCCCCCCACATCTTGCCCCAGGCGGGGAAGCGCGGCTCGTCCGCGAGGCTCCCGGCCGGCACCCGCACCGTGATCGTGGCCCACGCCGGGTCGCCGACCGTGAGCCCGTTCGGAGCCAGCGAGACCGTCACCGGCGCCTGCTGCGCGAGGACGGGCGCGGCCAGGAGGAGCGAAAGAAGGAGGATTCCGGCGCTCTTCACCGCCGCAGCCTCTTCCTTCTCTGCTCGAAGAACGCCAGCAGGGTGTTGATGTACGGGCGGTCCGTCCGCAGCTCCAGGCGGTCGACGCCGAGGCGGCGGGTGAGGCGGGCGAAATCCTCGCGCTCCAGGCGCCGGTGCTCGGCGTGCCGCCGGGCCTCGCGCTTGCCGTTCACCAGGGCCGTCTCGCCCGTCTCGGCATCGCGCAGCACGACCGGCCCCACCTGGGGGATCTCCTGGTCGCGGGGATCGACGATCTCCACCACGACCAGGTCGTGGCGGGAGGCCGCCGCCTTGAGCGCGCGAGTCGGAGCGCGGCCCAGGAAGTCCGAGATGAAGAAGACCACCGATCGGCGCTTGAGCGCCGAGAGCACGGAGTCGAGCCCGCGCTCCAGGTCCGTGCCGCCCTGGGCCGGGCGGTCCAGGATCTCGCGCACCATCCTCAGGACGTGCGTGCGCCGCCGCCGCGGCTCCAGGAACAGCTCCAGCCGGTCGCTGATCAGGGCGGCGCCTACGCGGTCCTGGTTGCGCAGCGCCGCGAAGGAAAGCAGGGCGGCGATCTCCGCCGCCAGCTCGCGCTTGAGGATCGCCCGCGAGCCGAACGACAGGCTCCCCGACACGTCGACCACGAGGAACACCGTGAGGTCCCGCTCCTCGACGTACTTCTTGACGAACGGCACCCCCATGCGGGCCGTGACGTTCCAGTCGATCGTCCGCACGTCGTCGCCCGGCTGATAGGGCCGCACCTCGGCGAACTCCATGCCGAGGCCCTTGAACACCGAGTGATAGTCGCCCGCCACTCCCTGGTCCACCAGGCGGTTGGTGGCGATCTCGATGCGCCGCACCTTGCGCATGAGGTCCGCCGGCAGGCCGTCGCGACGCGGCCGCGCCACTACCGGAGGCGTGGCAGCTACCGCCCCTGGACTGGATTCAGGCCGGCGCGGCCGGAAGAGACGGAACATCTCCATCCTTCGCGGCCCTAGGGGACGGGGATGCGATCGAGCAGCCGCGCGATCAGGGTGTCGGTGGAGATCTCCTCGGCCTCGGCCTCGTAGGTCGGCACGATGCGATGCCGGAGCACGTCGGGCGCCAGCTCCTTCACGTCCTCGGGGATCACGAAGCCGCGTCCCCGCACCATGGCGAGCGCCTTGGCGGCGCGGGCGAGGAACAGGGTGGCGCGCGGCGACGCGCCGTAGGAGATCAGGTCGGCGAGGTCGGGCAGCCCGGCGGACCGGGGGTCCCGGGTCGCCAGGACGAGGTCGATGATGTAGGTCCGGATCTTGTTGTCGAGATAGACCCTGTCCACCACCTGGCGCAGCTCGAGCAGGCGCTCGCGCTCCAGCACCGGCGACGCCTTGATGTCGCCGTCGACGAGCATGCGGTCCAGGATCTCCCCCTCCTCGGCCCGCGAGGGATAGCTGACCTTCAGCTTCATCATGAAGCGGTCCACCTGGGCCTCGGCGAGAGGGTACGTGCCCTCCTGCTCGATGGGGTTCTGCGTCGCGAGCACCATGAACGGCTCCGGCAGGTGATAGCTCCGGTCGCCCAGCGTGATCTGCCGCTCCTCCATGGACTCGAGCAGGGCCGACTGCACCTTGGCGGGCGCGCGGTTGATCTCGTCCGCCAGCAGCAGGTGAGTGAAAACGGGACCCCGGCGGGCCAGGAAATCGCCGCTGCGCTGGTCGTAGATCAGCGTGCCGACGAGGTCCGCGGGCAGCAGGTCGGGGGTGAACTGGACGCGCTGGAAGTCGATCGCCAGGGTTTGCGCGAGCGTCTTGACGGCCAGGGTCTTGGCGAGACCCGGCACGCCTTCGATCAGCACGTGGCCGCGGGCCAGCAGGCCCACCAGCAAGCGGTCGAGCAGGTAGTCCTGCCCGACGATCACCCTGCGCAGCTCGGATTCGATCCGCTTCAGGGTAAGGGTTTCGCGTTCGATGTCTCTGTTGGTCGTGGCGACGTCAAGTTCCATAGGCGCTCCAGTCAGGGGCCAAATTGCAAGCGAGGTGCCACGAGCCTCTATCGCCCGTTTCCCTCGGAGAAATCGGAGTTTAGCGAGGACCGGCCCCATGCCGCCAGCCGTCCCCGGCGCCAAGCCGGGCCAAAATGGCATGCGCGGAGCGTTGGGTTGGAAGGTTTCCGTTCGAAGCCGTAGACTAGCTGTAGACAGGATTCCCCCTCAATGACTCGAAACACGCAAGCCGATCTCCTGGATACCCTGGATTTTCGCCTCGAGGCGTTCGCCCAGTGTGCGATCGAGGAGAACGGTCGAGAGTACGGGGGAGAGGATCAGGACTCTCGTATCCTGCGGGCCTATCTCTCCGACGAGATCAGCCTCGGAGAGGCAGCCGAGCTCCTCAACCTTTCCCGCTTCGAGCTGCAGGAGCGGTTCCATCGGATCGGAGTTCCTCTTCGCCTTGGCCCTGCCACCCTGGAAGAGGCACGCACCGAGGCTGCCATCGCCCGGAAGTTCGATTGACGAGCCGAGATCTTGAGACCGACGGCCTGTTTCTGGAAAGTGAGGCCCGCGATTTGAGGTTCCACCGCGAGCCCGGAGGGCGGCAGACTCCTAGCCCAGGGCGTCAGCCCTGGGTACGAGTACCCCGCCCTTTCAGGAGCCCCGTCAGGGGCGGCAGACTCTTTCCGGGATGCAAGCCTTGATTTGTGCCGCCCTTGGCAGGGCTCTTTGGGGAGTGTGGGCGCTCGTCCCAGGGCTGACGCCCTGGGCTAGGAGTCTGCCGCCCTCCGGGCTCGCTTTTGGGGTTTCCGGACAGCGGGCTCCTTTGATACTGGTCGCGAGTGCGTAAGCCCCCCTTGAAGAAGGCCTTGGGCCAGCACCATCTCGTGGATGGCGCCCTCTGCCGTCCGCTGATCCAGTTCCTGGCCCCTGAGGACGAGAGAGTCCTGGAGATCGGCCCCGGGGGCGGGGTTCTGACGGCCGAGCTGCTCGCCGCCGGCGCCCGCGTCCTCGGCTGGGAGCTGGACCCCGATTGGGCCGCCGTCCTGCGCCGCCGCCTTCCCGATCCGCGCCTCACCCTGGTGGTCGGCGATGCCCTGCGGATCGCCTGGGACCGCCTCCCATCGCCCACCCTGGTCGCGGGGAACCTTCCCTACAACGTGGCGACGGCGATCATCGAGGATCTCCTCCCGCACCACGCCCGGATTCCCCGCGCCGCCTTCCTGGTCCAGAAGGAAGTCGCGGATCGCATCGTCGCCCTGCCGGGCACGGACGCCTACGGCTCCTTCAGCGTGATCGTGGCCGCCTGGGCCCGTCCCCGCATCCTGGGCAAGGTGAAGCCCGGCAGCTTCCGTCCGCCCCCCAAGGTGGACAGCGCCTTCGTCGGCCTCGAGCTCCAGCCGCCGCCCCTGCCCGACGCCGAGATGCCGGCCTTCGTGGCCCTGGTCCGGCAGGCTTTCTCCAAGAGGCGGAAGACCTTGAGGAACTCCCTTTCGTCAGGATGGGGAAGGGAACGGGCAGAGGCAGTGCTGGCCGCCGCCGGGATTCCGGAGCGGGCGCGGGCGGAGGAGTTGGGGTTGGAGGTGTTTCTGGAGATTTATCGGAAGGTGGGGAATTAAGCCATGTTATGTTATACAATAGTGGAAAATTAAGGAGGCGCTATGACTTTATACGTGAAGCGGCGGCTGACCCTGAAGGGACTGTTCTTGCTGGTTGCCTTGGCGCTTGTATCTCTGGCCGGTCCGGTGACGCGGCCCGCGCTGGCCTACTGTGGGTTCTACCTTGAGTGCCCTGTGGATCCGCCTATGCACTGGGACAGCCTCGCGTGCGCCTGCGTTTGCGAAGCTACCATCGAGGGGGGAGATCCCTACAACTGGTCGCACTGCACTTACCATTAAGTAGGAACGGCTTCGCTCCTTTCTGTCAAAGCTGACGCAGCCCCAGGGCCCGAGCTTCGAGCTGCGCGGCAACGAGGTTTCCTGGCAGAAATGGCGCTTCCGCTACCTGATGCACCCCCGGGAAGGCCTCGTGCTCTACCTCGTGAGCTACGCGGATCCGGCGGGCCAGCAGCAGCCCGTGCTCTACCGCGCCTCCTTCTCCGAGATGGCCGTGCCTTATGGCGACCCCTCGGGAACCTGGAACTGGCGCTGCGCCTTCGACGTCGGCGAGTACGGGGTGGGCAAGAGCTCGGGCCAGATCGCGGCCGGGCTCGACGCCCCGAAAACGGCGGGCTCCTCTGGAAGCACCGCGAGACGGGCGGCGACCAGCAGAACAACGAATCCTGGCCGACGCCCGTGCTTGGCGGGTGCTCAATCCGACGCAGAAGAACGGCCTCGGCTTCGAGCGCGGTTTCATCCTCGTGCCGGGCCCGAACTCGGTTCCCTACGCCCTGAAGGGATCGCTGGCCCGGAGGCGGGCCAGCTTCATGGACCATCACTTTTGGGTCACCCGCTACCGGCCGGGAGAGCTCTACGTCGGCGGCGACCCGGCCGGCTTCTTCGAAGCCAACCCGGCGCTGGACGTGCCGCTGCCGCATTAAGAGTCGAAAGCAGGCCGGTCGCGTGAGGACCTCGATCCGTGTTCCAGCAGGGAGAGGTGCCACGCGGCCAGCGGCGGCCCTGGTCAGGCCGGCAGGATTCGAACGTCATAATCCTTAAGGACGGAGTCCCGGGTGACGAGAGTCAGGTGCCTCATTGAATTGCGGATCGTCGTTCAGCCACCAAAGGAATACGTGAGTATCAAGAAGGAGCCTCACTCATCCTCTCCCCAAAATCCCTTGACGATGTCGTCCGGAAGAGGCGCGTCGAAATCCTCGGCCATGTGGATCTGCCCTTTGAGACGGCCTGGCTTGCGCGGCTCGTTCTCCACTCGCACAAGCTTCGCGACGGGCCGGCCGCTCCTGGCGATCAGGATCTCCTCGCCTTCGTTGACGCGGTCCACCAAGCGGGAAAGGTCCGCCTCGGCTTCCTTGATGTTGACGATTCCCATGGCCGTCCTCCTCACCGCCATTGTACTCGGCCTTGGCTTTCACCCACCGGTTCCTCTGTCCAGGGCACGGGCACCCCTGGCCGTTCAGCGGTCACGCTCCGTTCGTCCTTGAGAATTTGCCGGCTCGCTTTTTTGGCGAACGCACACCTCTGCTCTTGTGGGCTGGAAGTCACCTCCCACATCTGATTCAGGAGGTCTGGGTGCGAGCAAACAGAATTTTCGTGGGATTGGGTCTCTTCATGGCTGTCCTTCTGATGGCCCAGCAAGCGAACGCGGACGCCTGGTGCAACACGCGGAACAACTGCCGCTGGTGGGCCAAGAAATTCACCGCCAATGCCCAGGTGGGCTGCATCGGTTACCCGCTGCCCCTGTGCGTCCGCCATTCGGGACACTGTGACTACACGGCCAACCTCTCCTGCGGCTGGCGCAACTGCCTCTGGGGCGGCGGAGATGCCGCCGCGCACAACGGCTGGAACGGCTGCTACCAGTGGACGAGCCGCTCGGGACAGGGCATCGCCGGCGATCCCACCACCACCACGGGGACTCGGGATGACGACCAGGGAGGCCATGAGATCTCCAGCCACAGTGACTTCGACAATCTGAATCACACGGTGACGATCACCCTGGACAGAGGGGAAATCACCGCCTTGCAGGGTGGAATGGCCAGCACCCTCGACGTCTACGTTCTCCGCGAAGACGTGGACGAGAGCCAGGTGAAGCCCGGCGAAGAGGCGCCCGACCCTGTGCCTACGCCACAGAACACTCTCTGGCATGGCTCGATCGTCCTGAGTGACGGCCGGTTGTCCGTGTCCGGATTCGATCCGCGCGCGTTCAGTCTCTCCACCGACTCCAAGGGCGTCAGCACCGTCAACTTCACGAATGTGGCGACCACCCAACGGTTCAGCCTTACGGATGCGGACTTCGGCAACCTCGTGGTCCGGCTGGTCGCGGCCGAAAAGTAGAGCTGCCCCGACAGGTCGCAACGTCGGGAGTCCTTCGTAGCAGCTGGATCGGCTTTGGATGAGCCGATCCAGCTCCCCGTCCGAAGTGCCACGCGACCGGCAGCGGCCGATCAGCGATCTGCCTTCTGGCGTGCCCGTGGCGGGCACTCGGAATCCGGAAGCCCCTATACTCGTCCGTCTATCCTTTAAGGGCGCCCATCCCGGCGGTCCGTGTTGCAAGGAGGCTCTCCATGCCGGCTCCTTTCTTCGCCAAGAAATTCACGTTTACCCAGCCCGATGGCAGCACGATCGATCTGCGAGGCTTCGGAAACCAGTTCCGGGCGAGGTTCGAGACCCTGGACGGCTCTCCCGTGGTCAAGGATCCCGTGACCGGTTTCTACCGGCCCGAGTCGGCGCATGCCCCGGACGACGCTCTCGGCCTCGGTGTCGCGGGTCTCCAGGCCGTCGAACAGGCAGCCGAAGCGCAGCCCGAGCTTGCCCCGACCAGGACCCGCTGGCAAGAGCGGCTCGAAGAGAAAAAGAGCGGGATGAGCGCCGCCGCGGAGGAGAACGTCGGCCTGGCGTCTCCGGAACGGGGCACCGTGGGAGATTTTGTGGGCCTCTGCCTGCTCATCGAGTTCCCGGATGTCCCGCAAACGATTCCGCAGGACGAGGTCGAGGCCTTTTGCAATCGGCGTGGCTATGACGGCTTCGGAAACAACGGCTCGGTGTTCGATTACTTTTTCGACAACTCGACAGGCAGGCTGCGTTACACCAACATCGTGACGCCGTACTTCCAATCGAGGCATCCGCGAAGCCATTACACCGATCCGGCCGTCTCTTGGCCCACCCGGACCCGGGAGCTGATCCGGGAGGCGCTGGAGCATCACAAAGCGCGGGGCTTCGATTTCAGAGGCCTCACGACGGATGGCGAGGGCTTCGTTCGTGCCGTGAACGTGTTTTATGCGGGGGAGGTCGTGAATGAATTCCGGAAGGGCTTGTGGCCCCACTCGTCCAGCCTGCTCACTCCCTTCGAGCTCCGGCGGGGCATGAAGGCCAGGGATTATCAAATCACGGACATCGGGAGCGAGCTCACCCTGGGCACGTTTTGCCACGAGAACGGTCACATGATCTGCGATTTCCCCGATCTGTACGATCTCGGCGATCCTGGCGATACGGCCGCCGACTCCTTCGGGACCGGCTTCTTTTGCCTGATGGCCTACGGCGGAAACGCCGATCAGACCAACCCCGCGCAGGTCTGCGCCTATCTGAAGCGCCGGGCCGGATGGACCGATCGCTTGACCCGGATCACCCCGGGCCTGGAAGTGACGCTCGACGCCGGCCGGAACGACTTCGCCATCTTCGAGAAGGGCCCGACCGAATACTTCATCCTCGAAGCCCGCCTGCGGGCGGGGCGGGACGAGGCCCTGCCGGACGCGGGACTGGCGATCTGGCATGTGGACGAAAAGGGGAGCAACGAGCACGAGCAGATGGCCCCGAGCTTCCACTACGAATGCTCCCTGGAACAGGCGGACGGCCGGTTCGATCTGGAGAACGCGGAGGACGCGGGAGATCGGGACGACCTCTTTCCCTTCAACGGGAACGACCAGTTCGGCGACGCCACCCAACCGGACAGCAAGTGGTGGGACGGCACCTCCTCAGGGCTGGAGATCCGCGGCATCCGCCAGGACGGTAACGCGCTGACGTTCGTCTGCGAGTAGGAGGGCTCCCAAGCCTCGCTTGGCTCGACGGCGCGTCAGATTCCGGGACTATGCACCAGAAACAGTATGCACCTGCTACATAGTCTCTGTCTCTCTGGCGAGAGAGACCCTTACTCGTAATGAGTCCACATCCTGAGGATCTTGACGACCCGTTCGTCCTCGAGGATCTGGTAAACGAGCCGGTGCTGGATGTTGATCCTGCGTGAGTACGCGCCAGCCAAGTCCCCCACGAGTTTCTCGAAGCGAGGTGGGTTTTGGAAGGGGTCCTCTCCGAGGATTTCCAGGAGCTCCTCGGCCTTGTCCTTTAGATGGGCTGCCGAGAGTTTCCTTGCGTCCTTCTGCGCCTGTTTCGTGAAGACCAGCCGCCAGGGGTCTACCAACCCGGCTCCTCGTCGCATTCCTCGACCGGAGCCTCCAGCCCCTCCCGGATCGACTCCCGCATACCGGGAATGGACAGCAGGTACATCGTCTCCTGGATGGCTCGCCAGTCCTGCTCCGACACCAGAACGGCGTTCGCCCGCTTGCCGGTGATCTGGACCGGCTCACTCGACTCGGAGGTCTCTTCAATGAGGCGGTAGAGGTTGGCTCTCGCTGAGCTGGCCGTAATAGTCTTCATGGGCCGATCGTACGCTAAAACGTACGATTCCGCAATGCCGGACAGGGCGCACTGAGCCGTGCCGACGCCAGGCGCGGTCTTTCTTAGCGGGAGATCGCCGGTACCGGGCCGGAGCCACGGTGGAAGTGCTCCGTGGTCCGCGCCACGCGATCAGAACGGCGGAAACTTGCGGGGCGGACGTGAGGCCAAGCCATCGTGGCCCGAGCCTACCATCCCTTTCCCATCCCCGGCCGTTAAACAGGCGTGCCGAAGAGCCTGCCAACGCCGGCGGTAAGAGCCATCGCGAGGGCCCCCCAGAAGGCGACTCGCACGGCCCCCCGGACGACGGAAGCTCCACCCGCGTATGCGGCGGTCCCTCCCAGGATGAGCAATGTGATCAGTGCCGTCGCGGATGAGGCCTCGGTGACCCAGGCTGAGGGTGCCAGGAGCACGGTTGCGATTGGCACCACGGCACCCACGGCGAAAGAGATCGCGGAGGCGAAAGCAGCTTGGACAGGCCGCGCCCGCAAGGCTTCCGTAATGCCGAGCTCATCACGGGCGTGCGCCCCCAGAGCATCGCCCGACATCAGCTTTTCCGCGACAAGCCGCGCCAGCGGTGCATCGAGTCCCCGGCTGACGTAAATGGAAGCCAGCTCCGCGAGCTCCTGCTCGGGCTGAGAAGCCAATTCACGTTTTTCTCTCTCGATATCCGCGCCTTCGGTGTCGGCTTGCGACTGAACCGATACATATTCGCCTGCCGCCATCGACATTGCGCCAGCCACCAGGCCTGCCACGCCTGTAAGCAGAATGCTGCTCGATGGAGCGCCGGCAGCGGCTACGCCCACGACGAGGCTGGCAACCGAAATCGTTCCATCATTGGCGCCCAGCACGGCGGCCCGAAGCCAGCCGATTCGATCCGATCTGTGGGATTCCCTGTGAAGGGAGGGCATCAGCAGATCTCCTCTTGAATACGCAGATCATAGCGCTCGCGCGGTTCAGATTTCGTCGAGCTGGTGGTACTGGATGCCTGGGATGCGTGGAGTGCGGACGTCAAAGCCGTGCTGGCGGCTCACGGCCTCGAAGACTTCGATCTTGTAGGCCAGGCCCTCGGGCTCTCCGGAGTCCGACCAGTCGTGGCGGCGCTCCCAATTCTCCTCGGAGCGAATGAGCGGCCATCCTGCCAGCGCGAGGTGGAGCGCGAAGGTTCCGGGAATGCAGCGAGAGGCCTCCCCTGGCTCCAGATCGTCGGGCTCCTCCCAGCCGAGCCGGTCTCCGAGATGCCGTGCGGTGACCACGGTTCGCCATTGATCGTCCTGCTGGATCAGGAAGCGTGCCTGCGATTCATCGAAATCGACGCGATAGGGCGGCAACCCCGGCTGCCAGGAAAAAACCAGATTGTGCTTCCACATCCAGACCCACATCCCGATTCGGGTATAGAAGCGCACCGCGGGCTGCCAGGTCCAATTCGCACCGAGCCGAATCCCTCCTAAACCGTTTTCAATCGCTGCACGAAAAACCGCTTCGAGGGCGTGGCGGGCGACATTGCGCCCGCGCGCCGCCGGATCGACATACAGGCTCGAGATGGAGATCAGGCCGTGGCCGTAACTTATCGAAGCCATGGCGATCGTACCGACGCGCCGGCCGTCGGCGAGAAGCCAAAACGGAAGGAAATACTCACCGTGAGGGCCGGCGAACGGGTCGCCGTCCTCGCTGACGCGGCGCTCATAGGCGAGGCGTTCCTCCCCGGACAGCCCGGTGACGTCGAGCTGTGCGTGAAAGTGACCCTCGACCAGCGACGCCAACTCGTACGCGCTCCAGTCTCTCGTCTCCCCTTCATCCGTCGAGAGCGGCTCGATAACTCCCTGATCCACCAGTTGCCGGCAGCAGGCCTCGATACGGCTCTGTTGCTCTTGATACCAGGGGTTCGTGCTCATGGCTGGTCTTCTTGGCAGCGACCGTTCAGCGGCCTTCTCTCTAGCGGGAGATCGCCGGCACCGGTCCGGAGCCCCGGTGGAAGTGCTCCGTGGTCCGCGCCAGGATGACGCCGAGCTTGCTGATCGTCACCTTGTTGATCATCGTTTCGCCGTCCGCCTGAAGGTACATCCAGAGCTTGAAGCGGAGGTTGGCCAGGGGGTTTCCCGGGCGCAAGGCGACCGTGTACTCCCAGTGGAAGGTATTGCCGTAAGCCAGGCCGTGGGAGACGCCGACCACGTCGTTCGCGGTGGCCTCGTAGCGGTGATCGTCGATCCGGCGCACGCGCCAGATCCGTTGCTGCTGGTGTCCGTCCTCGAAGGTGAAATCCTGGGTGATCACCAGGTCGGAGCCCTCCCGGCGCCCCATCATCTCCGTCCGAAACCGGCTCTTCGGACGCCCCGAGCGGCTCTCGATGACTCCCCAGGAACGGGTGGGACCTTCGAAGAACTTCTCGGGCTCGAAACGGGGCTCCGCCCCGGCAAAGCTTTCCGGCTGCAGGGTGCGGCAACCGGCGGCGAGCAGGCAGCACGCGATCAGTGCGGCGGAAACGTGCGGGCGGACGTGCGGCCAAGGCATCATGGTCCGAGCCTACCACTCCCCCCTGGCCTTTTTGCAGCTGCTACACGCGACCTCAGGGGCGACTTATGGCCTCAGCGATCAGGCAGCACTCTCATTCTGAACCTCTAGTTGGCGAGGGCTGAGGCTCATATCCAGAGGGATAGCTTTTTAAACGAATATTTCCTTCAATGGGAAGCGGTAAACCCAGATCGCCATAGCGCCTCTCGCGCATTTTGAAAGCTTCGCGACCACCTTCGAGAATACGGCAGATCTGGTCTCGAATACTCTCGTTTAGCTCGCCATCAGCTTCGTGTGCCTCAAGGCTACCAATACTATAGATCATACGCGGGAGTCCATTTTCCCGTACCTCAGAGTGAGCAATTATGATCTGCTCGGCGTCAGTATTTACTACTAGATTTGGATTGTGAGTAATAATAATTATCTGCCGTCGATTCTTGGCTTCACGGAAATATAGCCTCAGAATTTCGTATATCGATTGATTGTCTAGATTTTCATCAGGCTGGTCCACAATAAGTGGCCGGTGATCTCCTCGGTCAACCGCCAGGTAAAGTATAAGCAATACGATACCTTTGGTGCCAGGGGAGAGGAGTCTAAGATCCTTGCCGTCATAGCGTATGCCGTAAGTTATATTTATATGGTCAACCGAAAATAGCCAGTCAGCCATTGTGACCAAAGTATTCCCTGCGCGGAGTTGCTTGCGCAGCACTTCAGATTCTTTAATGAGGTCAAGAGTGGCTTGTATACCCTTGCGAATACCTTCCTTGTCGCAGGATCGCCATGGCCGCTCAAGATTGGTTTTAGCGAAGGTCTGGAGATCCATCTCGCGAAGTGGGCCCTGCCGCCGTTGGTCGAAGAGTTCTTCGCCCCGCTCGACCCAACTGTTCGTATCTACTTCTACCCGGCAGACCAAGTCAAGCTTTTTTTCGTGAACCCCTTGCGCGGCAAGCGATGTTCGAAGCGGTTGATAGAGTGAGTAGAGGATATCTTGTTCCTCTTTAAGAAGGTCAAAAAACTCCAGGTATCGTTCCTCTCTTTCGTCACGATTCTGTCGTCGTTCTTCGGGATAGTTATCGGTAACCCATTGAAATTCTTTCGTGAGCTTCGACAGTTCGGTTACTAGTTTCTGCTCTCGTCGTTGGGAATCGATAAGTTGACGCTTATTTTCGTCATCCATATTGATCGTTTTCTCAAGAGACTCTACCTTTGACCTCCAGGCTGTTAATGTTGAGGGCTGCTCGCCTGCCAGTGCATGAATCTCGATATCAGGGTTGCCCGTAAGCTCTGCTATCTCTTGCTGGATAGAATCAACCTTGCCCTGAAATAATTTCTCCCATTGGCTTGGTATCTGTGGTTCGAGTAGCGAGATCTCATTCGGCTCAAAGTCTAATGATTTAAGAAAAATGCTGGTAGTTTGCCAGAATGATTTGATTTCAAGATATTTTGCGGCGAGCTTCTTTTTTAGATCGTCAATAGCCTGCTTGCGTCGCTGTAGATCGGTGATAATATCAGTGATCTTGTCGCGCTGTTCTCTGGCTACTTCGAGTTCTTTAAGGTGACTTGCTAGAGCCTCATTGTTTACTTTAGGGCGACTCTTCCGCAGGCCCTCTATGGCACGCTCTAGCTCCTGTTGACGCTTCGACTTCGCTCTGATCTCTTGTTTCTTTTGATCGAGGGCAGCTATCTCTCGACTTAACTGCGAGATCAAACCGGCAACTTTGTCTCGGCGGTCATGGAGGGCTCCGGTCCTGATATCCCGCAACTCTAGAAAGTCTCCAGCTCCAAACCTATCCTCCACAGGAATGTGGGCAAAAATAACTTCTTCGACCTCCTTTAGGAGCTCGTCACTCAGTTGATCTCCCGAACAGAGTCGTTCCACAAATTTCTGGGATAGATACTTTACTCCATTCCCCCAGAAACCACCTGGAGAATTGGGGAGAGTGGCATCCTCGGAAATCCCGCTTGCCCAAGCGAGCTTAAGCTCCATTCCCTCAAGGTGATCCGAGGCTCGGGTGATGAAAGAATCATTGGGATCAGTCGGAGATCCTGCGGCGAATGCCAGCATGTCGGCAAGCGCCGTCTTACCTGATCCCTTAAGTCCCACGATTGCGACCAATCCGCTGTTGATCGGGATTGTTCGCTCCTCGAACCAGCCATTGGTACTGCTAAGTGTGAGAGACTCTATTACGCCGTCAGGATCAAAGTGGCGGGGCGGCTCCTCTCCGATAAAAACGCGGGCCTCAGGTTCATAAAGAGTCTGTCGAAGGCCCTCGAAGGTGGGGTCTGCTTTTATCCAGCAAAATCGATCCTGATCCGGGTAGAAGAGCTTGGCTACACTATGAGCATCGGAGCCATGGAGGCAAGGCTTTGGCTCGCCGTAGATAACTCCATGCTTGCTTTTCCCTGCGAAGAACTCCCTGTCAGCTGGCCTGGCCGAAAAGATGATGTGAGAGAAGCGGTAGATCTCTTCACGGGTACTCCGCATGCTGCTGTCATACTGGATTCCTGATGCTCCGTCGAAGGAGCCGTTGGCGACGGCAATCAGTGAGTGCTGCCTCAGCCATGGCTGGTTTTCCCACCAATCTTGGAAAGAATCAAATCCAATTTTGAACTGGTTGACACCTTCCCGATATGCAGCCTCCGGCTCGTTCTTCAGTTCTGGCCGCCGCGCATATCCGAAGCGACGCAATCCATCTTCCGTGCAAGGTACTTTATCTTTATCGCGGGCTATCGTAAGGTGCGTGAGCGCTTCTTCACTGCGTACTACGTGGTCCGGGTCGTCTGGAGAGATGAGGAGGTGAATGTTGATGGATTTGCCGTCTTTGGTAACTGGGGTTATGCGAAACTCGATGTTGGGTATTATGAGAGTGATGTTTTGGAGTCGTCCTTCTTTTTGATGAGCCAATACTTTCTTGTAGCTGCGCAGTGTTAGGTAGTCAGTAATACCAATGGCCGCGATCTGTGGGTCGGCAGTTTCGATTGTGTTAAGGTATTCACCCCAAGTGCCAAACTGATTGTTAAGCGCCGTCTCTGGAGTGTGGATATGTAGATCCCATCTCCGCCATTCGGAGCCGCGACCATAGGTTGTTGTCATGGGTAAAATTCCTTTGTAGGATTGTAATTAGGGAGGGTAAGTGCAATCAAATCCATAATCTTCGGTACTATTATTTCACGTACCTAAGTGAGAAGCCTGAGGCTCTCCGATATCCCGCCGGCCGTAGACTCCAAGCTGTGTATGGGGGACAAAGACAGAAGGCAAGAGACTCAGCAGCATCCTTCATTAAGGCTCTGCTCAGGGGCTTCGGGCTGGGCAGTATCACTGGATTTGGCCGGAGGAGTGCGCGCTAGATCAGATGTGAGGATCAGAATTGCATCTACGGGTGTCTGTGGCGGTGAGGCTATCTAACGAGGTGCCAAGTACTTCGTCTGGTACCAATAGCTCGTGCTCCATGCGAGTCAAGCCGCCGCCCTTCAGATTACGGCCTCCAGCCCTTTGCGATCCAGCAGGTTGAGTAGCTTGAGCGAAGGTCCGCTCGGATGTTTTTCGCCGATCTCCCACTGCCGAACCGTGGATACACTGGTGTTCAGAATCGACGCCAGGACAGCTTGGCTGATCTTGTACCGCTCGCGAAGAGCGCGGATCGTTTCACTCGAATATTCTGGAACGGGGACAAGACAAAAGGCGTCGTAGTCCTTCATCCTGCGCTTGGAGACAAAGCCGGCGGCATGGAGATCACGCGCGGTCTCGTGAACCGCGTCGAGGATACGGCTGGTCTTTTTGGCCTTAGTTGTCATGACAAATCTCCTGCAAGGTTTCGATGACGACTTGGCTGTCGAGCTCTGCCGAAGAGAACTTCAGGAGGTCGGTCTGAAAACTCTCCTCACGGGCAAAGTATATCACGAAGTGTGCCAGTGTCATAGGACCCGGGCAGATGCGCAACCGTGGCCAAGTTGCCGAGATCCAGGGCGCCTCCATAATCTTCCGGCGCCCCGCCGTAAGATTAGGAGCGGCATCATAAGATTATGGAGCGCCTCCTAATTTTACGACGCCGCTCATATTCTTATGACGCCGCGCCGTAAATTATGGAACGGCTCATAATCTTATGGAGCGCCGCCGTATTTTACGGCGCTCCACCGAAGCTTATGGAGCGGCTCATAATCTTGCGACGCTCCTCCGTAAATTGTGGGTGGCTCCATAATCTTATGGAGTGGCGCCGTATTTTATGGCGCTCCTCCGAATCTTATGGCGCGGCGTATAAAATTATGGCGTCGCCCATAATCTTGCGACGCTCCGTCGTAAAATTGTGAGCGGCTTCATAATCTTGTGGAGCGCCTCCGTGTTTTACGGCGCTCCGCAGAATCTTATGGAGTGGCTCATAAAATTACTGCGCCGCCCGGTATTTTATGACGCCGCTCGTAATCTTCCGATGCTCCGCCGTAAATTGTGACGCGGCTCGGATTCTTATGGAGCGGCTCCGTATTTTGCGGCGCGCCGTCGTTAAACTATTTGGCGTCTCGAGGGGGCATCCTGGCAGGGGCGGGACGAAAAAAGAGGGGGCGTGCCGGCCGGCACGCCCCCTGAGATCTCGAGGCGGGATTGAAGGTTGGGGTTACCCGGCGGCGGGGACCGGCGACGGCTCCGGCGTGGGGGTGGGCTCCGGCTCCGGCTTGCTCTTGGCCTTGCGGCCGCGGAAGGGCTTCAGGCCGAACTCGGTCAGCCGCTCGGAACGGATGCCGTAGTGCTGCTGGAGCCCCTTGCGCAACAGGGTCGCCAGACGCTGCCCGTCGACGAGGGCGGCCTGGAGCTGCTGCGTCACGATCTGCTTCTCGGCGATCACCGCCGCCTGCTGCCGGGTCAACTCCTGCGCCCGGCTCAGGATCTGGCCGAAGTGCGCCCGGCTCGGCTCCAGGTGGGGGATCTCGCCGATCTTGGCCTCCATCGACGTCTGGAAGCGCTGAAGCTCTCCCAGGATCCCGGAATACGTGGTCTCGCTCTGCATGGTTCTCTCTCCGTGCATTGGCTCTTCCCGGCCCCCGCCTTGTGCGAGCGCCGGAATCGGCGTTGTTTGGTGTGCATAGGATTCAGAATTTTCATCTTGATGTCAAGGGGCAAGATTGATATCGTGGGCCAGAGCATGCGACCTAACGCATATACAAGGAGGTGCGATGCCTATAGACCGTGAATACCAGGACCAACGGCGCAAGACGATCCTCAGGCTCCTGGGGGAGCAGCCGATGAAACGGCAGATCGAAATCGGGCGCGCTCTGCGGAAGCTGGGCTACAAGGTGACCCAGTCGACCGTCAGCCGCGATCTGGAGGCGCTCGGCGTCGTGCGCCGGGAGGGGGTCTACATCCTGCCCGCCGCCAAGGGAGACGAGGGCGCGCTGGGGACGATGGAGCAGTTCATCCGGCGCGTGCGCACCGCCGGGCCCTACATGCTGACCTTCGAGACGAGCCCGGGCATGGCCAAGGCCGTGGCGGTGGCTCTCAAGAGCGCCGCCTGGCCGGAGGTGATGGGGATCCTCGCCGAGGACGACACGCTCTTCGTCGCCACGGACAACGTCTACGACTCCCGGCTGCTGCTCCAGCGGCTCAAGAGGCTCGTCCAGTCGTGAGCGCGGGGCGTATAGAATGTAGCCGTTCGGCTATTCTCTAATTCTCGATTCATGGCCCCGACACGGAACAGGCTCCGCCTCCTCGCCGCCGCCCTCTGGCTGGCGGCGGGGGCCCTCTGCCAGGAGAGCGCCCAGGGGAGCACCCTGGACCGGCTGCCGGGGGCTCCGGGCTACGTCCACGAGGTGTTCGGGGTCGGCGACGGCCTGCCCAGCGCAGGGATCGTCAAGTCCCTTCAGAGCCGGGACGGCTATCTCTGGCTCGCCACCTTCGACGGCCTGGTGCGCTTCGACGGCCATCGTTTCGAGGTCTTCGACAGCGAGCGCGTCCCGGCCCTGGGGAGCAACCGCGTCTATGACATGGCCGAGGGCCGCGACGGCACCCTCTGGGTTCTGACCGAGCAGGGATACCTGGCGCGCTACGCGGGCGGCGTCTTCACCTCCTGCTCGAGGCCCCGGGCGGGACGCGTGAGCTGCCTCTCGCGGCAGCCCGGCGCCCCGTACTACAAGCGGCTCTACCGGGACCTTGCCGGCACGATCTGGCTCGGGGGGCCGGCCGGCGTCTTCCGCGTCGCGGGCGGCGAGGCCCAGGCGGTGCCGGGCCTCCGGACCGAGGGCGCCGTCGAGTCGATTCTGATGGACCACTCCGGCCGGCTCTGGGTGGGCACGTGGCAAGGCCTCTGGACGGGGAGAAACGGCCGGTTCAAACGGCTGGAGCTCCCCGCGGGGGCGCTCGACAAGGTCTTCCCCTCCATGGCCGAGGGCGCCGCGGGCGAGGTCTGGGTGGCGACGTCGCGCGGCACCGGCCGCGTCCGCGACGGGGTGTTCACTCCCGAGATCGAGGGCTGGGGCTTCATCGACCGGGACTCCCGGGGAGGGCTCTGGATCGCCGTCGAAGGGCGGCTTTCGCGCCGGCGCGGCGGCCCCCAGGGCGGCCGGTTCGAAACGGTGGTGGAAGGCCAGCCGGGCAACCACCGCCTGCTTCCAGGGTCCAACGTCCGCATCGACCCCCGCGGCCAGGCCTGGATGGCCTGGACGGGATCGCTCTACCGCGACGGCGTGCCGGTGCTGCGGCTGCCGGACCCGCTGGACGTCGTCACCTCGGTGACCCTCGACCGCGAGGGGACGGTCTGGGCCACGACCTCGCGCTCGGGCGAGCTGCACGCGCTGCACCCGGCCCGCATCTCGGCCTTCACCGAGGGGCTGCCCAGTCCCGCCGTCTACCTCGTCTACGAGGATCGGGACGGTACGATCCTGACGGGCGGCCGCGATTTTCTCGCCTCGCTCGGCCCCGGGGAGCGGCGCTTTCGTTCCCAGCGTGTCCTTTCCCAAGAAATTCCGGGGGACGTGGTGCTGGACGCGTCGGCGTTCCTGCGCGACCGCGCCGGCACCCTGTGGGTGGGGACCTCGCGCGGGCTGTTCTCGCTGGGAAAAGATGGCTTGAAACCGGTCGACGATGCGGCGCTGCGGGGGCTGGCGATCGGCGGGATCCATGAGGACGCCCGCGGCACCCTGTGGGTGGGCACGCGGAGCGGGCTCTTCCGGCGCGGTCCCTCGAGGCGGTGGTCCCGGGGGATCCCGGGGCAGTGGGTGCGGACGATCCGCGAAACGCCGGACGGAGCGCTCTGGCTCGGCACCAACGGCGGCGGGGTGATCCGCTTCGCCGCCGGCCGCTTCCTCGCCGTGACGGAGGCCGAGGGCCTGTCGAGCAACCTGGTGCGGTCGATCTACGTGGCGCCGGACGGCCGGCTGTGGATCGGCACGGAGAACCGTGGCCTGAACCGCCTCGATCCCTCTTCGGTGGGCCAGCCGGGAGGTCCCCGGATCGCTCGGGCCGGGGTGGGACAGGGGCTCTATTCGAACGGCATCCACCAGATCCTCGCCGACGACTTCGGCAATCTCTGGATGAGCAGCAATCAGGGGATCTTCCGGGCGCGCCTGGCGGACCTGAACGCGGTGGCGGACGGCCGGAAGGATCGGATCGAGACGTTCGCCTACACCGAGCGCGACGGCATGGCGGCCCGCGAGGCCAACGGCAGCGTGCAGGACGCGGGTCTGCGCGACCGCTCCGGCCGGCTCTGGTTTCCGACCCAGGCCGGGGCCGTGCGCCTCGATCCGCGCGAGATCCTGCGCCGCCGCGAGCCGCCGTCCGTGCACGTGGAAGGCCTGCGGGTGGGGGAGGAGGAAGGCCCCCTGCCCGGCGGCGCCCTGCGCCTGCGGCCGAGCCAGCGCAGCTTCGCCTTCGTGCTCACCGCCCCTTCGTTCCTGGCCCCCGAGCGCCAGAAGCTCCGGTACCGGCTCGTGCCCTACGACCGCGACTGGATCGACGCCGGCACGCGGCGCGAGGCTTCCTACACCAAGGTGCCGCCGGGGAAGTACCGTTTCGAGGCCCTGGCCTCCGGTCCCGACGGCGAGTGGAGCCCGCATCCCGCCACGGTCGAGGTGGAAGTGGTGCCGCGCTTCTTCGAGACCGGCTGGTTCCGGCTGGCGGCCCTCCTGGCGTCGGCGGCGCTCTTCGTGGGGATGGTCGCCGCGCTGGTGCGGCTGCGGGAGGCCCGGCAGCGGACGCGCGAGGGGCGGCTCGAGCGCCTGGTGGAGGAGCGGACGGCGACCATCGCCGAGCAGGCGGAGAAGCTGCGCGAGCTCGACCAGCTCAAGTCGCAGTTCTTCGCCAACGTCTCCCACGAGCTGCGGACGCCGCTCACCCTCACCCTCGGCCCCCTGCGCGACGCGCTCGAAGGGCGGTTCGGGCCGCTGCGCGAAGACCTCGCCGGCCAGCTCGGGGTGGCGGAGCGCAACGCCCAGCGCCTGCTCGGGCTGGTCGACCAGCTCCTGGACATCGCGCGGCTCGACGCCGGGCGGCTGCGGCTCCGGGTTCGCCAGGGGGACCTCGCGGCCTTCGTCCGCCAGCGGGTGGAGGCCTTCCTGCCCCTGGCCCAGCGCCGCGAGATCGAGCTGTCGCTGGCGTCCGCCGAGCCGGTGGAGCTCTGGTTCGACGAGGTGCAGCTCGAGAAGGTGTTCGACAACCTGATCAGCAACGCCCTCAAGTTCACGCCCCGGGGCGGCCGGGTGCAGGTGGCGGTCGCGGCGCCGCCTTGGTCCCCCTGGGTGACGGTGAGCGTGCGCGACAACGGCCCGGGCATCCCGGCGGACCAGTTGGGGCAAGTCTTCGAGCGTTTCTTCCAGGTGGCGGCGACCTCGCGGCGGCGCTGGCCGGGCGCGGGGATCGGCCTCGCCCTCGCCCGGCAACTGGTGGAGCTGCACCGCGGCTCGATCTCGGCCGAGAGCCCGGAAGGGGAGGGCGCCTGCTTCACCGTCGCGCTGCGGCGGGGCGCGCATCATTTCCCTCCCGGCTCGGTGGAGGAGGGGCCGGCCAGCCGGGACCGTCCCTCCTCGGCCTTCGTGGTCACGGCTCTCCTGGACGAGACCGGGGAAATCAAACGCGGCGACGAGCCGAGCCCCGAGGAGGCCGACCGCACGACCGTGCTCGTGGTCGAGGACAACGCCGAGATCCGCGCCTATATCCGCCGGCATCTCGAGCCCGACTACCGGGTGGTCGAGGCGGCCGACGGCGCCCAGGGCCTGGAGCAGGCGCGGCGCCTCGTGCCCGACCTCGTCGTCAGCGACGTCATGATGCCCGGCCTCGACGGCAACGCCCTGTTCCGCAGCCTGCGGGAAGATCCCGAGCTGGAGTTCGTCCCGGTGGTGCTGCTGACGGCCAAGGCGTCGGCCGAGAGCCGGATCCAGGGCCTGCGCGAGGGGGTCGACGACTACCTGGTGAAGCCCTTCGATCCGCGCGAGCTCAAGGCGCGGGTGGACAACCTGATCGCCTCCCGCAAGCGCCTGCTGGCCCGGTTCGAAGGGGCGCCGCCGCGGCCGCTGCGCGCCGCCGAGGTCCAGATGACCTCGGCGGACGAGTCGTTCCTGGCCCGGGTGCAGGCGACGGTCGAGGAGCGCCTGGGGGACAGCGAGCTGACGGTCGAGTCACTCGCCGAGGCTCTCGCCTGCGACCGCTCCTATCTCCTGCGGAAGCTTCGCGCCCTGACCGGCGAGACTCCTTCGGGGCTCATCCGCAGCCTGCGGCTCCAGCGCGCCGAGCAGCTCCTGAAGGCGGGCGCCGGCACCGTCAGCGAGATCGCCTACTCGGTGGGCTTCAAGAGCGTCGCCCACTTCTCCAACGCCTTCCACGAGACCTACGGCGAGCGGCCGTCGACTTTCGCCGCCCGGCACCGGGGCGGTTGACGCCGCCGTCCTCCTGGCCGCAATTCCCCGCCTCCTGGAGACAACGGCGCGGGGGCGTCCCTCCCTTACAATCGCGCCGTTTTGCAGCATTCATCTCGGAGGAGTCTCATGTCGAAGGGCATCCGTTTCGCCGTTCTCGCGGCGCTGGTAGCGCTTGCGGCCATCCCGGCCGCCGCCCAGCCGCTGGCCAAGTCCGCCATCCAGGTCGATCCCGGCAACACCAAGCAGGTGGGGCAGACCTTCGGCTACCGCCTGACCTACAACTGCAGCAGCACGTCCGGCCCCTGCCTCAACGCGCAGGTCGTCGACCTGCTGCCGGTCGAGGTCCAGCTCGTCTCCACCGTGCCGGCGAGCCCGACGGGCGACGTGGCCGCGATCAACGTCACCAACAACTTCATGGGGAGCGGCCGCACGCGGGTGCAGTTCGTCCTGATCAGCCCCCTGCCGGCGGGCAACAGCGGCGACCTGATCGTCAACGTGAGGTTCCCCAACGGCTCGACGCCGGACGGCACCACGGCGACGAACACGGCGGACGGCATCAACCTCGGGGCCTCCCCCGGGACGTTCACCACGCCGCCGGTCACCGTGACCGCCGTGGCGACCGTCCAGGCGAGCCTCCAGAAGACCCTCCAGACGGGCCCGGCCAACCTCGACCTGCCGGAGACCTACCGGCTGCGCATCTCGGTGCCCAATAACCCAGGCGCCTTGAACCTGACGGCCATCGGGCCGGTGACGGACACCCTGCCGCCCGGCACGGTGTTCAACGGCGCCACCCCGGCGGCCGACTGCCAGCCCGGCTGCGTGGGCACCACCCCGGCGACCGTCACCTGGACGAGCCCCTGCGCGCTGCCTCTGACGCCGAACCAGAATTGCGACATCTCGGTGAACGTCACCTTCCCCAGCGCGACCTTCCCGAGCGGCACCAACGTCACCAACATGTTCACGGCGGACGGCACCCCCCTGGGCGAGCCTTCCCAGAACCTCGGCGTCGGCCAGGTGACCCACCCGGTGACCACGTTCGTGCCGGCTCCCGGCGCGGGCTTCTCCAAGAACATGGCCGGCGGCTTCTCGCCCGGCAACCCGCCGACGCTCAACCAGACCTTCAGCTACGACTTGAGCCTCTCGAACAACGGCAACGTGCCGCTCGACAACCTGGTGGTCGTCGACACGCTGCCGGTCGAGATGCTGGTCACGAGCGTGACGACCGGCGCCTACACCGGCCTCGCGGACTTCGCGGCGGGCGAGGGCGTGCGGGTGAGCTATGAGAAGAACACGGCGCTGGGCGTCTTCACCCTGTGGGGAAGCTCGCCCAACACGGCCACGAACACCACGCTGACCAGCCCGCCCCCGGGCCTGGGCGCGGGCGAGTACCTCACCCGCATCCGCTGGGAGTACGGCCAGGCCCAGCCCGGCATGGCCAGCGGCACGCGGCCCGTGATCACGGGCCGCATCGTCAACCCGGACAACGCGGGCGGCCCGGTGGCCATCGGCGACACCATCCAGAACTGCGCGGCCCTCGCGGCGATCTACACGGCCGGCCCGACGAACGTCAACCGCAACGACTGCGAGAGCTTCATCGTGAGCGGCCCGTTCGTGCGGCTCGAGCCGATCAAGGAGGATCTGGGTGGCGGACCGTTCAATCCCGGACAGGCGGTCTCCTGGCGGCTGAGGGTGCGCAGCAACGCGCTGTCGAGCGATCCGGTGCCCCTCGAGAGTCTCGTGGCCACGGACCTGCTGCCCGTCAACCTCGTCTTCTCCGCCTGGACGTTCGACGACCAGGGGACCGGCCTGCCGGCGCCTCAGGTCTTCGACCAGATCCCGAACTTCGCCGGCACCGGCCGCACCTTGCTGCGCTGGCGGTGGAATGCCGGCAGCGGCAATCTCGGCGTCGGCCAGGAAGTCCGGATCGTCATCAGCACCACCATCCGCAACGGCGCGCCCTTCGGCAACCTGTCCAACGATTTCACCCTGGAGAGCGACGCGCCGGGCCTCTCCCAGCGCTGCGCCGGCAACTCGCAGGCCGATCCTCTCGACTACGACGGGGATGGGGATACCGCCGAGACCCTCTGCCGCGGCACCGACACCGTCACGGTGGCCGGCATCGCCCATCTCATCTCCGGCAAGACCCTCCAGGGAACCTGCGACGGCGGCTCCGTCTCCACCTCGGCGGGCACGCTCATCGGCGGCGCCATCCAGTACCGGCTGCGCGTGCAGAACGACGGCACGGTGGCCATGCAGAATTTCGTGCTGATCGACGTCCTGCCGTTCGTGGGCGACACCGGCGTCCGGGACACCAGCCCCCGCGGCTCGCTGTGGACGCCGCTGCTCGCCGCGCCCATCACGCCGCCGGCCGGCACCGTCATCTACTACTCGACCTCGGGCAATCCGTGCCGCGGCGAGGTGGGCGGACCCACGACCTCCTGCGATCCACCCAACTGGACCACGGTGCCGCCGGACCCCATCACCAGCGTGCGCTCGTTCAAGATCGAATTCGGCGCCCGGGTCGTGGCACCGTTCGACTTCATCGAGTTCACCTTCGCCATGGTGACCCCGGGCGCCGTACCCGCGGGCGCCTCGGCCTTCAACTCCTTCGCCTACCAGGCGGACCGGGCGGACGGCCTGGGATCCCTGGCGGCCGAGCCCCAGAAGGTGGGCCTCATGCTCGGGGCCTGCGAGGCGGCGGCCCTGGGCGACTTCGTGTGGGTGGACGTCAACGCCAACGGCACCCAGGACGACGGCCCCACGGGCCGAAACGGCGTCTACGTCCAGCTCTTCCAGCCGGGCCCCGACGGCCTGCCGGGCACGCTGGACGACGTGCCGATCGCCTCCGTGGTCACCGGCAACGGCCCTGGAGGCGATCCGGGCTGGTACCGGTTCCCGGGTCTCGCGCCCGGCAACTACCTGGTCTGCATCGACCGGCCGGCGACCTTTGAATTCACCACGCCCGACCAGGGCGGCGACGGCGCGGACTCCGACGCCAATCCCGCGACCTCCTGCTCGCCGGTGACCAACCTGACGGCGAACGAGGACGATCCCACGATCGACTTCGGCCTCGTGGCCACCCGCCTGGCCGCCCTCGGCAACTACGTCTGGTTCGACCGCAATATTGACGTCAATAATGACGGCGTCCAGAACGAGTCGCCCTTCGACGGCGCCAACGGCGTCACCGTCCGCCTCTACGTGGACGACGGCGACGGCAACCCCGAGCCCGGGGCGGGCGACGTGCTGGTGGCCAATACCGTGACGACCGACGACGTCTACGGCCAGCCCGGCTACTACCTGTTCGAGGGCTTGATCCCGGGCCTGCCCTACTTCGTGCAGTTCGTCCAGCCGGCTTCGGCCACGGGCTTCACCGCCCAGAACGCCGGCGGCGACGACACGGTCGACTCCGACGCCAATCCCGCCACTGGGACCACCCAGACCGTGACCCTCGCTCCGGACGAGGTCAACCGGACGATCGACGCCGGCCTGGTGACCGCGACCGGCACCCTCTCCCTGGGCGACCAGGTCTGGATGGAGTCTGACGACGACGGCCTCTTCGAGCCCCAGAACGGCGAGATGGGCGTGGACGGCGTGCGGCTCAACCTCTATCTGGACGCCAACGCCGACGGCGAGCCGACGCTCGACGAGTTCATCGGCACCACCACCACCTTCACCTCCGGCGGCTTCGCCGGCCGCTACCGGTTCGCGGGCCTGGCGCCGGGCACCTACATCGTGGTGGTCGCTCCCCAGGCCTTCGCGGGCGGCGGCGCCCTCTCCGGCAAGGTGTCGAGCACCGGCAACAATCCCGCGCCCGACCCGGACGACGACGTCAACGGCGACGACAACGGCACGGACGTGGGCGCGCTCACGGCCAGCCGGCCGGTGACGCTCTCGGACAACGGCGAGCCGACCTCGGAGGACGGCGACAACGACAGCAACCTCACCGTGGACTTCGGGTTCATCCCCGGCGGCGCGGCCGCCGTGCCGGAGTACGACTACGGCGACGCCCCGGACGTGGTGACGGGCACCGCCCCGGGCGACTACAACACCACGGCCCTGGACATGGGCGCCTTCCACCGGGTGGGCGTGGCGGGTGCGCCCTTCCTCGGCGCCTGCGTGGACGCCGACGGCGGCTTCAACCAGGACGTGGCCGCCAGCCAGGACGACACCGGCGGCTTCGGCACGGTGGTCGGCACCTGCGTGGGCGGGGACGACGAGAACGGCGTGTCCTTCACCGGGCCCTTCCAGCCGGGCTCGACGGCCACCTTCAGCGTTTCGGCCGGCGGCCCCGCCGCCTGCCGGCTCGACGCCTGGGTGGACTGGAACCGCAACGGCGTCTTCGGCGACGCCGGCGAGCAGATCGCCGCGAACCTCAACGTGCCCACGGGCGCGCCCACCGTGCTCTCGCCGGCCGTGCCGGCGGGCGCCGCGCCGGGCCTGACCTACGCCCGCTTCCGCTGCTCCTCGGCGGGCGGCCTCGCGCCCACCGGCTCCGCGCCGGACGGCGAGGTCGAGGACTACCTCGTGGGCGTCGTCGGCACCGACTTCGGCGACGACCCGGCGAGCTACGGCACCCAGGGCGCGGGCGCCGCGAGCCACACCGTCGATCCCCTGGCCACCCTCTACCTCGGCGCCTGCGTGGATACCGAAGCGGACGGCCAGCCCAACGCTTCGGCCACGGGCGACGACATCGCGGCCGGCACCAGCCGCGTCGGCGCGTGCTTCGACGACGAGGAGGGCGTGGCCTTTACCTCCGTCCCCGCCGCCTGCCAGGCGGCCCAGGTGACGGTGACCGCGTCGGCTTCCGGCCGTCTCGACGCCTGGATCGACTTCAACGCCGACGGCGACTTCGGCGACGCCGGCGAGCAGATCTTCGCCAACCAGACCGTGACCGCCGGCGCCAATCCCCTGGCCTTCAACGTCCCCTGCACGGCGGTCCAGGGGACCCTCTACTCCCGGTTCCGGCTCTCCTCGGCCGGCGGCCTGGGTGCCACCGGCGCGGCGGCGGACGGCGAGGTCGAGGACCACACCGTCAACGTCGGCAACGTGGATTTCGGCGACGCGCCCGACACCTACGGCACCACGCTCGGCGTCGGCGGGCCCAATCACCGGGCCGTCCCCGGCTTCTCCCTCGGCGCGACCGAGGACACCGAGACCGCGGGCCAGCCCTCGGCCGGCGCGGACGGCGACGGCGCGGACGAGGATGGCGTCGTCCTTCCCAACGCCGCCATGCTGGTGGCCTGCTCCTCCGTCGACGTCTCCGTCTTCCTCACCAACACGGCCGGCGTCGCGACGCCGCGCCTCGACGCCTGGATCGACTTCGACGGCGACGGCGTCTTCAACGACCCCCGCGACCGCGTCGCCACTAGCCTGGCGCTGGCGGCGGGCGCCAACACCTTGCCGGTCAACGTCCCCTGCGACGCCCGGTCGACGGCCTCCTACGCCCGCTTCCGGCTCAGCTCGGCGGGAGTCTCGACCCCGGGCGGCCCCGCCTCCGACGGCGAGGTCGAGGACTACGCCTTCACTTCCAAGGGTCTCGACTTCGGCGACGCCCCGGATCCCACCTATCCCACCCTGCTGGCCTCGAACGGCGCCCGCCACGTCGTGCTGCCGGCCGGCAACCCGACCCTCGGCACGGCGGTGGACACCGAGCCCAACGGCCAGCCCAACGCCACCCTCACGGGCGACGACGCCGCCGGCGCGCCGGACGACGAGGACGGCGTGACCTTCCCGGCCGTCCTCATCCCCGGCACGGACCGCACCCTCGAGCTTTCGACGGGCGCCACCGGCGGCACCGTCTCCTGCTGGATCGACTTCAACCAGGACGGCGACTGGGGCGATGCCGGCGAGCAGGTGGTGACGGACGTCCTGGTCGCCGCCAACACCTTGACCTCCCGCACCTTCCCGGTGCCGCCGGCCGGCGTTCCCCAGGGCACGGCCGCCGCGCGCTGCCGCATCAGCTCGATGGCCGGCCTCGGCGTGACCGGCCTGGCGCCGGACGGCGAGATCGAGGACCACCCGGCCACGGTGGGCGTCGCCGTGCCGCGGATCGGCGTCGCCAAGGACTTCGTCTCCGCGGTCCGGGAGACGACGGGCGTCTATCAGGTGGTCTTCGAGATGCGTGTCGAGAACCTCGGCAACGTGCCGCTCACGAACGTGCAGGTGACGGAGAACCTCGCCGCCACCTTCGCGCTCGCCGGCTCGTACAGCGTCCTCTCGGTGCAGAGCGCCACCTTCACCGTGAACCCCGGGTTCAACGGCGGCGCCGACACGAACCTCCTCGCGGCCGGCAACACCCTGGCCGTCGGGGCGGGAGGCACCATCACCCTGACCGTTCGGGTCAACGACGGGGGCAACCACGGGCCCTACACCAACCAGGTCACCGCGACGGGCAACCCTCCGGCCGGCCCGCCGGTGACCGACGTCTCGCAGGATGGCGACGACACCGATCCGGACGACGACGGCGATGGGAACGACAACAACGATCCCACCATCTTCACCCTGCCCTTCAGCGTGGTCGAGATCCCCACCCTCGGCACCTGGGGCCTGCTCCTGCTCAGCGGGCTGCTCGGAGCCTTCGCCCTCCGCCGCCTGCGCCGGCGGACCCAGAGCTAGGCGACTGGAGAGGGGGGAGCCCGCGGGCTCTCCCCTTTTCCACATCTGGAGGATTCTGCTTGACCCCCGCCTCTTTTTGTAGCTACACTTAGACAGTGGTCACATGGGATGAGCGGAAGCGCCAAGCCAACTTCCGCAACCATGGGCTCGACTTCGAGGGCTGCGAAGCGGTATTCGATGGCCCTGTCGTCACTGTTGAGGACTCGCGTGTGGCGTACAGCGAGCAGCGTATCAACCTGCTCGGCTGGCTGCGGGACCGGGTCGTCCACATGACCTACACTGAGCGCGGGGAGAACCTTCGCGTGGTCTCCCTGCGGGAGGCAACCAAACATGAAGCCAGGCACTACTTCAAAGCCATTTCCCACGAATCCTGAGGAGATCGCGGCGGCGATCGCGCAGGCGCCGGAGCGGGTCCAAGATCCGGAATGCCCCTACAATCCAAACGATCCCGTGGCGGTTGAGTCGTTCTGGAAGAGCGGTACGGTGCGTCGTCCCGGCCAGCGCGGCCCAGGGAAGAAGGCCAAGAAGGTTCTTCTCTCCGTCCGGTATAGCCCAGAGGTCGTGGACTACTTCAAATCCACCGGGGATGGCTGGCAGAAGCGCATGGACGAAGCGCTACTGGATTGGGTGGCCTCTCGTCGATCCGATTGACGGCGAACATCCTCGGATCAGGAAGGCGATCCGTCGGCTCCGTCTGCATGGCTGTCCCTCCGCTCTGAATCCCGCGCCGTCGCGAGGTACTCGGCTTCGCCAGGAGTTACAATCTGATTGGCCGCGATCTTGCTGGACGATTTCGTCGGAAAAGCCGGTCGGTTGGAGCTTCCTGAGCACGTCATGCCTATCTTGAAAAAACGCATCCTTATCCGGCGGAGCGTCGTCAAGGCGCTTCAATCTCCCCTCAACCTCATGGCCGGCGCGGCCGGCCTCGGCGCCGCGTGGTGGATCCACGATCCCCTTCCCGCCATGGTTTGGGGAGGCGTCGCCGCTGGCTGGGCGGTGCTGGCCACGGCGACGCGGCGTTACCGGCCGCGGATCGAGGAGGAAGAGCGCCGCCGGCGCGAGGCCCAGGAGGAGAAGGAGCGCGAGGTCCTGCGTCAGAGGACCCAGCGGATGCTGGACGAGAGCCCCTTCGACCTCTGGACGCGCGCCGGCTATCTGCCGGACTACATGGCGACCTTCCGCGGGCTGGCCGAGGTCCGCGCCCGCGTCTCCCGCGTCCTGACGGCCCGGGGAGAGCTCGACGCCTTCACCAAGGAGGACATCCTCCAGCAGCTCGGCTACATGCTGAACGCCTACCTGGGCTTCGTGTGCGAGCGGGTCTCCTACCTCCACATCCTGGCCAGCGTCCAGCCCGTGCCGGAAAGCCCCGGCTCGGCGGGCGCGGCTTCGAGCCTGCGAAGGGACTGGCGACGGCTGTCCGCGCGGCTCGCGCCCGCCTTCATTCCGCCGATTCCGAGCCTCGAGAAACGGCTGGCGGCGGTGGAGGAGAAGATCCGGCGGATCCGGGAGCTGGCGTCGCGGGAGCCGGCCACCGCCCGCACCCGCCAGTCCCACATCGGCATCCTGGAGAAGCAGCGCGAGCTGCTGCTCGACTGCCACAAACGGGACCAGTGCGTCGTGGCGCAGCTCGGGGCCTTCTCCGACGCCTTCGAGGTGATTTACGGCCGCCTCAGCGCCTCGCAGTTCAACGCCACCGAGGTCGCCAGCTACATGAGCGACCTGGTCGAGCAGATCGTGGAGACCGAGCGCTTCGTCGAGACGCTGCGCCCCTCCATGGACGGCTTCATGGCCGGGATGGACCCGACTTCGGCCGTCCGCGTGCCCCCTATCGCTTCCAGGTTTGGATGACCTGAATCTCTCGGATCTCGCGCGCGAAGGCCGCGAGGGCCGCGCGTAAGGCGCTCGACAGCTCCGGGTCCGCGACGATGCCGGCCTCGTCGATCTTCCGGCCGAGGAGCGGCAGGGCGATGGAGGCCTCGGCGACGACGCGCCCCGACATGGTGGTGATCGTCTCGATCAGCGACGCCTGGGCGTGGGTGGACCGGGGCGACGCGTTGAGCAGGGCCACGGGCTTCCAGATGAACTCCTCGCCGCCGACCAGCCAGTCGAGCGCGTTCTTCATCACGCCCGGTACGCCGTGGGCGTACTCCGGGCTCGAGATCAGCAGGCCGTCAGCCGCCCGCACCTGGGCCCGGAGATCCGCCACGGACGGAGGCAGGGGCTCGGCTTCCTCTAGATCGGGATTGAAGTGGGGGAGATCGCCGAGGCCCGCGTACGCGACGACCTCGACCCCCTCGGGCGCCAGGGAGGCCGCGGCGCGGAGGAGGGCCGTGTTGGAGGAAGCGCGCCGCAGGCTCCCCGAAATGGCGAGGATGCGCATCAACCAGAGGCCGTCAGGGCGGTCTCATAGCCGGTGGCAAGCTCGGCTTCGGAGGTGACGCACATGCCGAGATCGCGCAGCAGGCCGTCTTCGAGCGCGTAGATCCAACTGTGCACCGCCAGCGCCTGGCCCCGTTCCCAGGCCTCCCGCACGACCGTGGTGCGGCTGACGTTGACCACCTGCTCGATGACGTTCAGCTCACAGAGGCGGGCGTGCCGTTCGGCCTCGGTCGCCAGGGCGTCGATCCGCTCCCGGTGCTTTTCGCGCACATCCTGGACGTGCCGCAGCCAGTTGTCGATCAGGCCCATCTTGTCGTCCCGCAGGGCCGACAGGACCCCGCCGCAGCCGTAGTGGCCGCAGACGATGATGTCCTTGATACGCAGGACCTCCACCGCGAACTGCAGGGCCGAGAGGCAGTTGAGGTCGGTGTGCACCACGACGTTGGCGACGTTCCGGTGGACGAACATCTCCCCCGGCATGAGGCCGACGATCTGGTTGGCGGGCACCCGGCTGTCCGAGCAGCCGATCCAGAGATGCTGAGGGGCCTGCTGATGCGACAGACGCTCGAAGAAATCCGGCTCCAGCCGGGTCATTTCGGCGGCCCACGCCCGGTTGTTGGCAAAGAGGTGGCTGAGGATTCGCATTCTGGACGCGGATTCTGGCGCCGATTCAGGCTGGCCGCAAGGCCGGGTGGACCGGAAATCGGTTAGGGTTCCCGGGAAAGGAGAATCCGATGAAGAAGACCCCTGTTCTGCTCACCCTCACCGCATTGGTATTGGCCGCGCTTCCCGTCCATAGCGATCAGGCTGGCGCCCGCGAGCAGCTCGCGAAGGAGGGCATCGCGTTCACGCAGGAAGCGTTTCTTCAGAAGATCGCCGAGGGAGACGCGAAGCACGCGGCGCTGTTCGTCGAAGCGGGCATCGATCCCTCGGTCAAGAACCAGGGGAACCGCACGGCGCTTTGGGTCGCGACGGAACGCCGGCAGCTCGACGTTCTCAAGGCGCTGATCGCCGCCGGCGTCGCCCCGAACGAGAAGAATGCGCCGCCGGTCGAGTCTGGCAAATCGATCGTCTTCGAGGCGGTGGATTCCGGGGATGCCGCGTTCGTGCGCACCCTCGTCGAAGCGGGCGCCGACGGCAAGATGGCCAACGAATATGGCGTGCCGCCGCTCGCCGAGGCGGCGCGCACGGGCAACCGCGAGATGTGCGAGATCCTGGTCAAGGCCGGGGCCGATCCGAACGCGGCGCCTGGAGGATTTCCACTGCTGTACGGCCCCGTCAACGAAAACCACCTCGAGATCGTGCAGTTTCTGCTCGCTTCCGGAGCCAAGCTCGGCGAGCACAAGGCGTCCTTGCTCGAGGCGGCCAAGACTCCCGAGATGCGCGCCGTGCTCGAAGCGGCGGAGTAGGGCCGGCCCTGGGGAGTGGGAGGCCGGTCCCTTGCCTCCTCTAGCCTCAAGGCCCCTATATGCTAGACTTCAAGCTACTTTGCGCACCCATTCCTCATCCAAATTCTCTATCTGACTGCCATGTCCGTCGCCATCGTCCGCAAAAAGAGCCAGACGCCCGAGCGGCCGACCCTCTCGCCGGAGAAGGGCAAGGAGCTGCTCGGCCTGGTTCTGCTGGCGGCCGGGGTGTTCCTGATCTTCAGCCTGGGGAGCCATCACCCCCAGGATCCGAGCCTGCTGCATCGCGTCACGTCCGACGAGGCCCGCGCCCACAACTGGATCGGCGCCGTGGGCGCCCAGATCTCGGCCCTGGCGTTCGGCTTCTTCGGCCTGACGTGTCTGCTCATCCCGGTCTTCCTGCTGGCCGCGGGCTGGCGGCGGCTGCGCCGGCATGGGGCGGCGAAGGTGGTGGGGCGCGGATTCGGGGCGGCGATGCTGCTCGCGGCCACGCCGGCCCTGCTGCAGATCGGTTTCGGCCGCATCGGCTGGACCGACGGCTCGATCGCGGCGGGCGGCGCCTTCGGCGTTCTGCTGGCGGACCTCCTCCAGGACCGCCTCAACTTCGTGGGCACCCTGGTGGTGCTCTTCTCGGTGGTGGCCTGCGGCACGGCCCTGGTGGTGCAATCCACGCTCGGCGACCTGCTCGCTGCGTGGCGGGACCGCCTGCGGGGGCTCTGGCAGAGCTGGACGCTAGCCCGCGAGCGCCGGCATGAGCGGCGGGAGAAGGAGCGCAACCGCCGGCGGGTGATCACCAAGCACCTCCAGCGGGTGGCCGAGGAGAAGCAGAAGAACGCGCCGCCGCCTCCCGAGTCGCACCGGCCGTCGATGTCGGCGTCCTCCGTGTCGGTGGGCTCGCCGCCGCCGGACCGCCTCGACCTGCCGCTGCGCCCGGGGCGCGTCACCGAGAAGAAGGGCGAGGCCGACTTCTCCGTGCGCCGGGTCATCGCTCCGGAGGTGGAGCGGGACGAGGACTTCCCCTCCATGCCGGAGCCCCTTCCCGGGGAATCCGCCGGGCCGTCCGCCGGCTACGCTCCGCCGCCGCCCCGCCCGAAGCCGGCGCCGATCCCCCAGAAGGAGCTGCCCTTCGTGGGCGACATCGCCCCGGGCACGCTGCCGCCCATCAACCTCCTCCAGATGAGCGACGGCAAGAACCCCCTGGACCAGGCCGAGCTGGTGCGGCTGGGCGAGGCGATCCGCAGCCGGTGCGCCGAGTTCGGCGTCGAGGGTTCGATCGAGGCGATCAGCCCGGGGCCGGTGATCACCGTCTACGAGCTCCAGCCGGCGCCCGGAGTGAAGGTCAGTCAGGTCGTCAATCTCCAGGACGACCTCGCCCTGGCGCTCAAGGCCGAGTCGGTGCGCATCGACCGCATGGCCGGCCGCTCCACCCTGGGCATCGAGGTGCCCAACAAGCAGCGCAGCGTCATCCGCCTGGGCACGCTCCTGGCGGACGAGAGGTTCAAGAAATCGCCCTCGGTGCTCACCATGGCCCTGGGGACCGACATCTACGGCGAGCCCTACTTCGCCGACCTCGCCACCATGCCCCACCTGCTGGTGGCCGGCGCCACGGGCGCGGGCAAGAGCGTGGGCCTGCAGAGCATGATCACCTCGATCCTCTACAAGGCCACGCGGGACGAGGTGCAGTTCATCTTCATCGACCCGAAGCGGATCGAGCTGGGGGTCTACGCCGACATCCCGCACCTGAAGTGCGAGGTGGTCGTCGATCCCAAGAAGGCGGCCAACGCCCTGCGCTGGGCCGTCGCGGAGATGGAGCGGCGCTACCGGCTGCTCGCCGAGGTCCACGTGCGCTCGATCGCCTTCTACAACCGGGCGATCTCCGATCCCGAGACGCAGCGGCGCCTGGCGCTGTCGGAAGGCGGAGAGGGGCTCTTCACGGCCGCCGACCTGAAGCCGATGCCGTATTACGTGGTGGTGATCGACGAGCTGGCGGACCTGATGATGGTCTCCTCGTCGGAGGTCGAGACCTCGATCGCGCGCCTCGCGCAGATGGCCCGCGCCGTGGGCATCCACCTGATCATCGCGACCCAGCGCCCGTCGGTGGACGTGCTCACCGGCACCATCAAGGCCAACTTCCCCTGCCGGATCTCGTTCGCCACGGCGAGCCGCCACGACTCGCGGACCATCCTGGACCAGGTCGGCTCCGAGAAGCTCCTGGGCAAGGGCGACATGCTGATGATGCCGCCCGGCTCGTCGCGCATCATGCGCCTGCACGGCGCCTACATCTCCGAGCAGGAGACGGCGTCGCTCATCCGCTGGCTCAAGAAGCAGGGCAAGCCTGAGCTCGACCCGGACGTGCTCAAGGCGCCGGAAGGCGAGGGCGGTTCCTCGAGCAATGGCGGCGACAACGACGACGACCTATACGACGAGGCCGCCCGCCTGGTGATCGCCGAGCGCCAGGCCTCCGCCAGCTTCCTCCAGCGCCGCATGCGCGTCGGCTTCTCCCGCGCCGCCCGCCTCATCGACATGATGGAGCGCGACGGCCTCCTCGGCCCCGCCCAGGGCAGCAAGCCGCGGGAGGTGCTCGTAAAGCCGGATTACTTTACGGAGGTCGACGCGACGCGGATGGAGGAGTAGGGGGCAGGGGAAGGCGGCAGACCCGCCCGAAGCCCCCTCGTCCCTGTCCTTCTCCCACCGCACTCCCCCCGACCGGGAGAGGCGGGGCCAAAGGGTGTAAAGGGGTATAGAATACCTGAGCTGTCATTCGAAACCTGCCGCGCTCTCGATCAAACTCGGGGTCTCTGGAAGGGGTGGGCAGATGCCCGCAGCGATGGTTGAGGGAGTCCTCACCCGCCTCAGAGCCCAGACGCGCTCCAGGCACAACGGCATCGAGCAGGCGCTCGATCTGATGAGCGAGGCGCTGACCCTGCCGGTGTACCGCCGCCGGCTGGAGCGGTTCCACGGGTTCTACCGCCCGGTCGAAGACCTCCTGGCCTCCCTCGGTGGCTGGCCGGACCGCGGGCTCGACCTCGAGCTACGGCGAAAGACGCCGCTGCTGGAGACCGACCTCCAGGCTCTCGGGTCTTCTCGCCGGCAGCTCCCGGCTTGCCGGAGCCTGCCGCCGCTCGGCACTCCGGCGGCGGCGTTCGGCTGCCTCTACGTCCTCGAGGGGGCGACACTGGGAGGCCGCTTCATCTACCGCCACGCGCACCGCGTGCTCGGAGTGACGGCGGAATCCGGCGGCCGGTTCTTCCATGGCTACGGCGACGATGGCGAGCGGATGTGGCGGACGTTCGGAAACGCTCTGACGGCCTTCGCCACCACCGTTCTCCTGGAGGACGCCATTGTCCGCTCCGCGATCGAGACCTTCGACAGCATGCACCGCTGGTGCACGGCGGAGGACGTCGTTTGAAGGGATCGCCCGGATCGCCGGATACCCCGCCGCCCTGGGCGGACGCCCCTTACAGCATCAAGCGCCATGGGGTCACCATCACGAACTGCGATGCGGAGCCCGTCCAGACCCCCGGCTGCATCCAGGGGCACGGAGCGCTCCTCGTGCTGCGCCCAGCCGATCTCACCGTCCTGCAGGTGAGCGAGAACAGCGAGGCTCTGCTCGGCCGGCCGCCGGAGCGGCTGCTGGGCAGCCCGGCCGCCGACGCCCTCGGCGTGGAGGCCGCGGCCCGGCTGCGCGAGTTCCTCGACGCCGAGACGGTCGAGCGCAACCCGCTGTACGTGCTGACGCTCCCGGCCCGCGACGGCGTCCCGCCACTCGACCTGACCGCGCACACGATCGATGGCTTGGCGGTGGTCGAGCTGGAGGCCACCGGCCGCGGCGACCTGACGCCGGAGCCGGACTACTACGGCCTGGTCCGCCAGACCGTGAGCCGCCTGCAGACGGCCGCCACCCTGCGCGGGCTCTGCCAGACGGTGGCCGACGAGATCCGCACCCTCACCGGGCTCGACCGCGTAATGGTCTACAAGTTCCACGCCGACGGGCACGGAGAGGTCTTCACGGAGAGCCGGCCGGAGGCGCTGCCGCCCTGGCTCGGGCTCCACTACCCGGCGAGCGACATCCCCCAGCCAGCGCGCGAGATCTTCCGGCGGACCTGGGCGCGGCCGCTGCCCGACGTGCGGAGCACGCTGGCCGAGCTCGTCCCGCTGGCCAATCCCGACACCGGCCGGCCGCTCACCATGACCCACTGCGTCCTGCGCGGCGCGTCGGTGATGTACACCGAGTATCTGGAGAACATGGGGGTGCGGGCCAGCTTCACCCTGGCCATCCGCCGGGGCGAGGAGCTCTGGGGCCTCATCGCCTGCCACCACTATGCCGGCCCGCGGCACGTGCCCTACCAGGTACGGGCGGCCTGCGAGCTCCTGGCCCAGGTCTTCTCCCTGCTGCACAAGGGGGCCGAGGACCGCGAGCACCTCGTCTACCGGCTGCGGCTCGAAGGGATCCACAGCCAGCTCGTTGCCCAGGCCGCGCAGGAGGGGGGCCTCTCCGCGATGACCGACGGCAAGCCGGCGCTGCTCGACGGACTGGCCGCCGGCGGCGCGGCCCTCTACCACCGGGACCGCTGGTGGACCGTCGGGAGTACCCCGGCGGAAGCCGAACTCGACGCCCTGGCCGACTGGCTCAACCAGCGGCCGGAGCTCGATTCGCCGACCCGCCCGCTCTATGTCACCGACGCGCTCTCCGGTGACTATCCACCGGGCGAGGCGTTCGCCGGGGTGGCCAGCGGGCTGCTCGCGTTCCCGCTCTCCCGCTCCCGGCGCAACCTGATGCTCTGGTTCCGGCCGGAGACCCTGCGGACGGTCCACTGGGGCGGCAACCCGCACGACAAGCCGACCGTGACCGGACCGCACGGCCCCCGCCTCACCCCGCGCGCCAGCTTCGAGCTGTTCGCCGAGTCCGTCCGCGGCCGGTCGCTCCCCTGGCTCGCGGTCGAGGTGGACGCGGCGGCGCGGCTCCGGCTCCTGGTCATGGAGCTGGTGGTCAGCCGGGCCGAGCGCCTGGCCGAGCTCAACGCCGACCTGACGCGTTCGAACGAGGAGCTCGACGCCTTCGCCTACATCGCCAGCCACGATCTCAAGGAACCCCTGCGGGGCATCCACCGGTACGCCCACCTGCTGCTCGAGAACGCCACCACGCTCGACGAGGAGAACCGCGCCCGCGTCGATGGGCTGATGCGGCTCACCCTGCGGATGGACAGCCTGCTCGACTCGCTCCTGCACTTCTCGCGCGTCGGGCGGACCGCTCTCGTCATGGCGGAGATGGACCTCGACGGGGTGCTCGCCGAGGCCCTCGAGATGGTCCGCGCGCGGTCGGACGACGCCCGGGCCGAGATCTCCGTCCCGCGGCCGCTGCCGGCGGTCCGCGGCGACTGGGTGCGGGTGCGCGAGATCTTCGTCAACCTGCTCTCCAACGCCCTCAAGTACACCGGCCGGCCGGGCGTCCGGATCGAGGTGGGATACCTGGCGTCTGGGGAGCCCGGCGAGCGGCCCAACTGTCCGGAGGGGGCCGCCCATCACCTCATCATCTACGTCCGCGACGACGGCATCGGCATCCACCCCCGGCATTTCGACCAGGTGTTCAAGATATTCCGGCGGCTGCACGGCCGCGACGAGTACGGCGGTGGCACCGGGGCCGGGCTGACCATCGTCAAGAAGCTGGTCGAGCGGCACCGCGGCCAGGTCTGGCTCGACTCCACCCCCGGCGCCGGGACGACCTTCTTCTTCACCCTTCCCTGCGACGAGGACGTGGTATGAGCTCAATGTCTCCCCCCGGCCCGCCGATCCTGATCATCGAGGATTCGGACGAGGATTTCGACACCTTCCGGGAGGCGGTGCAGCGGGCGCGCCTCGCCAACGAGGTTCGGCGCGCCACCACCGGCGGCGGCGGCCTGGAGATGATGCAGGGCGGCGGGCCCCTGCCGGTCCTCCCCGGCCTCATCCTCCTCGACCTCAACACTCCGGGGACTGACGGGCGGCAGGCCCTCGAGGCCATCAAGGCCGACCCGGCGCTGCGGAAGCTGGCGGTCGTCGTCCTCACCACGTCGGCCAGCCCGCGGGACCTGGAGTTCTGCTACCAGACGGGAGCGAACGCCTGCCACATCAAGCCGGTCCGCTATTCCGACCACTTGCAGATGGTGCTCGACGTGCTCGCCTACTGGCTCGACCGGGTCGCCCTGCCGAACGACGAGAGGATGGGGCCATGAGCCGCGAGGCCCTGGGCGCCGAGAGCCTGAGCGGCGAGATCTGGAGAGTCCTTATCGTGGACGACAGCCGGGAGGACCGGGACGAGGTCCGCCGGCTGCTGCTCAAGGGGTCGGACCGGCGGTACCGGTTCACCGAGGCCGAGACCGGCACGGAGGGAATCCGGCTCTGCCTGGAGACCGGCGCGGAGCTCCCGGACTGCCTGGTCGTCGACTTCAGCCTGCCCGACATGGACGCCCTCGACCTGCTCGCCGAGCTCCGGGCTGGGGGGGAGGTGCTGCCGTGTCCGGTCGTGGCGATCACCGGGCAGGAGGGGCAAGCCACCGCCCGCGCGGTGCTGCGGGCCGGGGCCCACACCTACATCGGCAAGGGGTGGATGACCGCCGACAGCCTCACCCGGGGGATCGAGTGCGCGGTCGAGAGGTTCGATCGGGAGCGCAAGCTGCGCGCCACCCGGCAGACCCTGGAGCAGGAGCAGGCGCGGCTGCAAGTCATTCTGGAGACCCTGCCCACGGGAGTGGTGGTGACCAACGCCGCGGGCGGGGCGCTGCTGATGAATTCCGCGCTGGATGCGATCTGGAGAGGGAATCGGCCGCTGGAGAGCAAGGAGCAGTATTGGGACTACCGGGCATGGAACGAGGCGGGCGAGCCGGTCGGACCCGAGGACTGGCCGGTCTCCCGGGTACTGGGGACAGGAGAGCCTCAGGGACCGAGAGAGCTGAGGATCGAGCGCTTCGACGGCACGCCAGGAAGGATCGTGGTGTCGGCCGTTCCGATCCAGGATACGAACGGGAGCCTGGTGGGCGCCACCGCCGTCGTCGAGGACGTCACCGACCAGAGGCGCGCCGAGGAGAGCCTGCGCGCACGGGAGTGGGAGTTGCAGACCCTGGCCGATAACTCCCCCGATATCCTTTTCCGTTTCGACCGTGAGCTCCGGCACGTGTTCGTGAACGCCGCCGTCGAGACGGCGACCGGCCGGCCCAAGGAGGCCTTTCTCGGCAAGACCAACCGCGAGTTGGGGATGCCCGACGAGAAATGCGATCAGTGGGAAACCGAGCTCCGGCGCGCTTTCGACACCGCGCAGCCCGGCTCCTTCGAGTTCAGCTTCGAAACCTCCGGCGGGCCGCGCGACTACGCGTCCCGCCTGGTTCCGGAGCTCGGGCCCTCGGGGAGGGTCGAGTGGGTGCTCGGGGTGGTCGAGGACGTGACCCAGCGCAAGATCGCGGAGCGGGAGCTGCGCGAGTGGAACGCCCGGGAGCGCCATCTGCGCGAGCAGGCGGAAGCGGCCTCCCGCGCCAAAGACGAGTTCGTGGCCATCGTCTCGCACGAGCTGCGCACGCCGCTCAACGCCATCGCCGGTTGGACGCAGATCCTCCGCCAGCGGATCGCCGGCGACGAAATGGCACTGCGCGCCGTCGATACGATCGACCGCAATACAAAGACGCAGACGCAACTGATCGAGGACCTGCTCGACATGTCCCGCGTCCTCAGCGGCAAGATGAGGCTGGAGATCCAGCCTGTCGATCCGGCGATGGCCGTGGCCGCCGCGATCGGCACCCTGCGGCACGCGGCCGAGGCCCGGGGAATCGCGCTTGATGTACACATTGCGGTGGGCCTGCCGGAGCTTGACGCCGACCCGGCGCGCCTGCAGCAGATCCTCTGGAACCTGATCTCGAACGCCGTGAAGTTCACCTCCGCGGGCTCGCGCGTGGAGGTGATCGCCGAGCCGGCGGAGACCGCCGTGCGCTTCATCGTGAAAGACACCGGCAAGGGAATCTCGCCGGACTTCCTCCCCTACGTCTTCGACCGCTTCCGGCAGGCGGAGGGGGCGCTGGCGCGCCGCCACGGCGGCCTGGGCCTGGGGCTCTCGATCGTCCGGCACCTGGCCGAGCTCCACGGCGGTACCGTTTCCGCGGCGAGCGAGGGAGAAGGGAGGGGCGCGGTCTTCACCGTGGAGATCCCCGCGTGCTCCAGCCGCTCCCAGGCAGCGGAGCCGCCCGCGGCCGAGCCGCCCGCGGAGCTATCCCACCTCGACGGCGCCCGCGTGCTGGTCGCGGACGACGACAAGGATACGCGCGACGCGTTCGTTCAGCTTCTCCGGCAGTGCCGGGCGGAGGTCGTCGCCGTGGACTCGGGCCGCGAAGCGGTCGAGTTGCTGCGGCGCGGCGAGCGGTTCTCCTGCTTCGTCTGCGACATCGGGATGCCCGGGATGGACGGGGTCACGGCGATCGCGGAGGTCCGCGCCCTGGAGGCGGCGGCCTCCCTGCCGACGCTCGCCGTCACCGCCTTCGCCGCCGAGTCGGACCGGATGAGGGCGATGACCGCCGGCTTTGACGCCTTCCTGGCCAAGCCCGTGAGCCCGGCGCAGCTCCTGAGCAGCATCGCCGCGCTGATCAGCGCCCCCTCTGCGGAGAGGTGAGGGGCCGGCAGCGCGGGGGCTTTCCCTACATCCCCTTCGTCTGCGTTCCCCGCTCCACCTTCGGCGCCAGCTCGCGGCGCTGGGCGAACATGTTGGCGGCGCGGTCGAAGAGGCCGAGGGCTTCCTGGAGCTGCTTGTCGCCCTCGGAGAGCACGCGGTGGCGGGCTTCCTGGCCGGCGGCTGTGTTCATCAGCTCGGCGCGGATCTGGAGGATGGAGTAGTCCCGCACCTCTTTCTGGGTGAGGTTCTTGTCCAACTCCTCCTGGGTGGCGAGCTTCTCCTTGATCAGCCACTTGCCGAACTCGTCGAGGACCTTGGCCTGATCCGGCTTCCAGTCCTTCGTCACCTTGTTGCGGCTGCCGTAGTCCACCGAGAAGTTCAGGTAGGCGTTACGGGAGAGCAGGAACTGCTCGAAGGGCGACAGCTCCGGATCCTTCACCTCGACGTCCGGAGTGATGCCGCCGCCGCCGTAGACCTTGCGGCCAAGGTCGGTGTGGAAGATGTCCTTCTCGTCCACCGTCTGGCCCTTGGCCTCGGGCGAGCCCGCGTCGGCGTGGGTGTAGTAGTCGAAGTAGGAGGTGTAGTCGCGCTGGATCAGCCGGCCCGAGGGGGTGTAGTACTTGGCCGTGGTCAGCGCCAGGCCCGCCCCGTAGGAGAGGTTGTACACCGTCTGCACGAGGCCCTTGCCCCAGCTCGGGGTGCCGACGATCAGGCCGCGGTCGTGGTCCTGCAGGGCGCCGGAGACGATTTCGGAGGCCGAGGCCGTGCCCTCGTTGACCAGCACCACCACGGGCACGTCGAGCGCCTCGTACTTGCCGCTGGCCTTGTAGGACTGGAACGAGTCGCGCGTCCGTCCCTTGGTCTGGACGATCGTGCTCCCCTCGGGCAGGAACTGGTCGGCGATCTCGATCGCCTGGTCGAGCAGGCCGCCGCCGTTGTTGCGCAGGTCGAAGACGAGCTGCTTCATGCCGGCCTTGCGCAGCTTCTCGATGGCGTCCGCCACCTCGTGGCCGGAGCCGCGGGCGAACTCCGTGAGCTGGATGTAGCCGGTCGTGGGGTTCAGCATGTAGGACTGCCGGACGGTGGTCTGCGGGATCTCGGCCCGCGTCACCGACATCGGCAGGGGCTGGTCGAGCCCGCGGCGGACGATGGTGATCTTGACCTGGGTGCCCTTGGGACCCTTGAGCTTGCCCACGGCCTCGTCCAGGGTCATCTGGTCGGTCGGCTCACCCTCGATGGTGCTGATGACGTCGCCCGCCTGCACGCCCAGGCGGGCGGCCGGCGTGCCCTCGAGCGGGGAGATGACGGTGAGCTGGCCGTTGCGCACGCCCACCAGGATGCCCAGGCCGTAGAAGCTGGTCTGCTGCTTCTCCCGCATCCCCTCGTAGGCCTCGGGACTGAGGAAGGCCGTGTGGGGATCCAGGGCGCGGAGCATGCCGTTCACCGAGGAATAGACGAGGTCCTTGTAGCTCACGTCCGCGCCGTAGCGCTCGTGGGCCACGTTCACCAGCTCTGTGTAGAGCCTCAGGGAGTCGCGCGTCTCGTCGGTGACGGCGAGGAGCCGGTCGCCCAGCAGGCCGCCAAGCGCCAAGACGACAGCGAAAAGTACGATTGCTGCGATGCGCCATGAACGTCTCATGATAATCAGTGTACCACCGGCGAAACGGGCCCGCCCTGGGTTGAGGGGCCGTGTCTTGTCATAACTCGGCGGGCCGGGAGAAAAATCCAGCCCGGGGTTTCTCCGGTCCTTGCGTCCAGCCCTCGCGCTTGACTTCGCACGCGTTCAGGCTCAATGATCGGGAGTTGGAGGGCGTCATGGGCTCACTGGGTATACCGGAAATAGCGTTCATCTTCGTGCTCGCCCTGCTGATCTTCGGCCCCAAGAAGCTGCCCGAGATCGGACGTACCCTTGGGCGAGGCATGGCCGAGTTCCGCAAGGCGACCAACGAGCTCAAGCGGTCGATCAACACGGAGATGGCGCTCGAAGAAACCCCGGTCCCGCCGGTGCTCCGTCCGCGCAGGCTCGAAGAGGAGCGTCCGGGAGTCGCGATGGAGCCTCCCGGCGAGGCTCCGGAGTGGGCGCAGTCCCGTTCCGCTCCGGTTCCGTCGTTCGACGAGGATCCCGATCCCGCGGCCGTGCCGGCCTCCCGGGCCCCCCGCTTGGATTCCGACTTGGATTCCGAGTAGCGCCGCAGGCCTCCTGCCACCTTCTTTCGCCGCTCATGCCTCCGACCGCGCCCCAGCGTCAGCCCCCGCCTCGCACCCCGACGGCGGAAGAGCTGGCGCGGATGTCCCTCATGGAGCACCTGGAGGAGCTGCGCAAGCGCATCTTCCATTCGCTCATCGCCCTGTTCATCGCCTTCGTTCCCTGCTGGATCTACGTCCAGAAGATCTTCGACTTCCTGGCCGCACCCCTGCAGCGGATCCAGCCGGGCCTCAAGCTCGCCTTCCTCGGGCTGACGGACCCGTTCATCCTCTACTTCAAAGTGGCCGCCCTGTCGGCGATCTTCGTGGCCTCGCCCTTCCTGCTGTTCCAGGTCTGGCAGTTCGTGGCACCGGGCCTCTACCGCAAAGAGCGGCTGCTGGCGTTCCCCTTCGTCTTCTTCACGACGATGTTCTTCCTCTCGGGGGGCGCCTTCGCCTACTACGTCGCCTTTCCCTTCGCGGCGCGGTTCCTGCTGGCCATGGGGCAGAACTTCCAGGCGGTCATCACCATCGAGAAGTACTTCGGCTTCCTGCTGACGGTGATCCTGGGGCTCGGCCTGATGTTCGAGATGCCGGTTCTGATCCTCCTGCTGTCCCTGCTCGGGGTGGTGACGCCGCGGTTCCTGCTGCGCTACTTCCGCCATGCGGTGGTGATCATCTTCATCGTCGCCGCCATCATCACGCCGACCCCGGACATCGTGAACCTCTGCATCTTCGCCGTGCCCGCCCTCGGCCTGTATCTCCTCGGCGTGGGGGCTGCCTTCTTCGCGGAGCGGTTCCGGAAGAAGACGGTGGAGACGGCGGAGGACTTCGACTAGGGGCCGGTCCTACCCGTACCCCAGCGCCCGCAGCTTCTTCTCCTCCTCTTCCGTCAGATCCCGGGACTCCGGGCTGGGGCTCCGCTGGCGGTCGGCGATCCAGCGCAGGAGGAGGCCGTTCAACTCCTTCTCGATGGGCAGGCCGCGGCCGGCCAGGTTCCGGGTCTCCCCGGGATCGGCCTTGAGGTCGTAGAGATAGGGGCCGTCGGGGAAGAACTTGTCGTTTCCCTGGTTCAAGCCGTAGCGGTAGTCGTGGGTGCGCACCGAGACTCCGAGCCGGCCGGCGTGCTCGGAGAAGACGGCGCGGCGGCCGTGGCGCTCGCCCCCGGTCAGCTCCCGCAGGTCGATGCCGTCCTGCTTGGGGGCCTCGAGGCCCGTGGCGGCGACGAGGGTGGGGAAGAGGTCGATCGTCTGCACCAATCCCTCGATGCGCCGCCCCTCGGGCTCGCGGCCGGGCCAGCGGATCATCAGCGGCACGTGGGTGGTGCTGTCGAAGAGCCCCACGTGGCGGAACCGGATGCCGTGGTCCCCCAGGTTCTCGCCGTGATCGGCCACCACGGCCACGATGGTGTTTTCGAGCAGGCCCCGGCTCTCCAGGAAATCCAGCAGACGGCCGGTCTGGCGGTCGAGGTAGGCTACCTCGCCGTCGTAGAGGTCGCGGTCGCCGCCCAGCACGGGCTCGGTGAAGCTCCGCGGCCCGGTCCGGCGGAAGGGGCTCCAGGCGCGCACCGGCGAGAGGCCCATGGCCGCGGCGGGACGGAACCCGAGGGCGAAGGGCTGCGGCGGCGTGTGCGGCGTGTGCGGATCGAAGAGGTGGAGCCAGATGAAGAACGGGCTCGGCTTGCCGGCGCGGTCCGCGAGCCAGTCCATCGCCATGTCCACCGGCATCTCGGCCGCGTAGTGCTCGCTCGCCGTGCTCACCAGGCCGAAGCCCTGGCCGAGGCCGGAGCTGTGGTCCCCCAGGTGGCTCGCCGAGATGAAGGCCAGGGTGTCGTAGCCCGCCTTGGAGAGCAGCTCGGCCAGCGTTACGTGGCTCGGGGGCAGCGGCGTCTGCAGGTCGTAGATGCCATGGTTCTTGCCGTAGAGGCCGGTCAGGATCGAGGCGAAGCTCGGATTGGTGACGTTGAAGGCGCTGTAGGCGTCGAGCCAGACGTCGCTCTGCCCCGCCAGGCGGTCGAGGGACGGGGTGAGGCTGGGGTTTCGTCCCCAGGCTCCGAGCGCGTCGGCGCGCAGCGTGTCGAAGCCGATCAGGAGGACGTTGGGATGATCCTTGGTACCGCCCCCGGGCTTTTTCGAGAGGGGCTTACGGCTGTAGACGGCCGGGCTGCCCCAGAGGACGCTGGGGATCGGCTGCCCGGGAGCGTGCGCGGCCGGGCCTTCGATCTGGACCAGCAGGTCGATCTTGCGTCCGGCGTAGGGGGAGAGGTCGACCTCCACGGCGGCGGGCGCCAGGGGGGAGACGGGGTGCGCGGCCACCCGGTAGAGCTCCTTGATCTTGTCCGGAGCTTCGCGGACGCCCACCAGGTAGGTGCACCGGCAGCCGTTCGTGGTGCCCAGGGGGATGAAGGAGAAGTAGGCCTCCTGGCCGGGCTGGAGGGTCCACCGCACCCGTGAGCTGGCCCGTTGCTCCAGGGCTTTCACCTGCCCGGCGGTCCGTTTGGGGAAGGCGATGAGCTGCTTGGCCGGCACCAGGCGCATATCCCGCACTTCGGCGGCGCCGAGGTAGGAGATCTGCCGGATCGTGGCCTTGCGCCATTCGGCCGGAGTGGACTCGGGCTCCGGCTTCACCCGCCAGAGGTCCACTCGGTCCCAGGGCTCCGCCGTGGCCGATTCGGGCCGCGTGCGGCAGCCGGGCAGGGTCAGCAGCAGGGAGCCGAGGAGAAGAACGGAGAGGCCGTGGCGCACGGCGGGGGAGTGTAGCACCGGGCTGCGCTCAGGCCCCCGGCTGGCGCCGCCACCGCCGGTGCATCCACACCCACTGCTCGGGCCGGCGGCGGATCTGCTCCTCGATCTTCGCAGTCATCAGGGCCGTGGCCTCGGTCGCGTCGTCCGGCAGGTCGAGGGCGGGGTGGAAGATGGCGAGGTGGCGGCCGTCCGGCAGGCGTTCGATGAAGGTGGGGATGACCGCCGTGCTCTGGCGCAGGGCGATCTTGGCGGCGCCGACGGGCGTGAAGGCGGGACGGCCGAAGAAGGGCACCCAAACGCCGTCCACCTTGGTGTCCTGGTCGATCAGCATGCCCAGCACGCCGCCCCGCCGCAGGGTCCCCAGGAGCTGGCGGGCGGCGCCCTCGCTGCCGCGGGCGATGGTGGGGGTGCCGAAGCGCGCGCGCAGGCCGGCGAGCATCCGCTGCTGATCCGGCTCGTCGAGCGGACGGGCCACGACGGCCATGCCGAGGCCGCGGCAGTTGATGGCGGCGGCGAGCAGCTCCCAGTTGCCGCAGTGGCCGGTGAGGATGAGGACCGGCCGGTCCGCCGCCCGCGCCTTCTCGATCTCTTCCCATCCGCGGACTTCCACGATGGACGCCACGAAGCCGCAGTCGCGGCGGAAGAGGTGGAGGCACTCGCCGAGGGTCGTGCCGTGATGGCGGAAGCAGTCGCGGCCCAGCCGGAGGCGCTCCGCCGCCGTCAGCTCCGGATAGGCGAGGGCGAGGTGGTCCAGGGTACGGCGGCGGTCGCGGCGGGAGAGGCGCCAGCCCAGAGCCCCGATCGCCCGGCCGGCCCGCTGCGCGGCGGGCCAGGAGAGATTGCCGAGGGTTCCGGTGAGCACCCGCAGGCCGGCGTTGAGCAACACCGGCGCGAGACGGGCCTTCAGAGTTTTTTTCTTACGCACCCTACCAGTCGACCAGGAGGTGGGCCACCAGCTCGTCCCAGTGCCCCCGGGCGCGGAGGATGACCTCGCACATCTCCCGCACCGCGCCTCGGCCTCCCGGCCGCGAGACGACCCGGTGCACCCGCTTGCGCACGTCCAGGACGGCATCGGCCGGGGCGAAAGAGAGGCCGCAGCGGCGCAGCACGGGGAGGTCCAGGAGGTCGTCTCCCATGTAGGCGACCCGCTCGGGCGCGGCGCCGTGCTGGTCCAGGAACTCGGTGAAGGCGGCGTCCTTGTCGTGGCGCCCCTGGATCAGGGCGTCGAAGCCGATCTCGCGGGCCCGGGCCTCCAGGGCGGCGTTGCCCCGGCCGGTCAGGATGCCGGTCTTGAGCCCCGCGTCCCGGGCGAGCTTCAGGCCCACGCCGTCGCGCACGTCGAAGACCTTCCACTGCTCGCCGTCCGGACCATAGAAGAGGAGGCCGTCGGTGAGGACGCCGTCCACGTCGAAGAGCAGCCAGTCGAGATCGCGGGCGCGGCGGGCCATCTCTTCGTCTGAAAGACTCAAAATAGCTCCAGGCGCCAGAGATCGTGGAGATGGACCACGCCTTCGAGCCGTCCCGTCCCGTCGGGGACGAAGAGGGAGGTGATGCGGTGGTCTTCCATGACCTTGAGGGCGGCGGCGGCCAGCTCGTCCCCGGCGATGGTGCGGGGGCCGACGGTCATGCATTCTGCGGCGGTGCGGCCGAGGATGGCGCCGTCGTCGGTCTGGAGGAGGCGGCGCAGGTCGCCGTCGGAGATGCAGCCCACGAGGCGCCCGCCGCCGTCCACGACGGCGGTGATGCCGAGGCCCTTCTTCGACATCTCGTAGATGGCCTCGCGCATCGGCGTCTCCGCCGTCACCTTGGGCAGGGCCTCGCCCGCGTGCATGAGCTGGCCGACCTTGAGGAGGCGTTTGCCGAGCTGGCCGGCGGGATGGAGGAGGGCGAAGTCCTCGCGGGTGAAGCCGCGCGCCTCGAGCACGGCCATGGCGAGCGCGTCGCCCATGGCGAGGGTGGCGGTGGTCGAGGCGGTCGGCGCGAGCCCCAGCGGGCACGCCTCGCGGTCGATGGCCACCGGCAGGTGGATGTCCGCGTGGCGGCCCAGGGGGGACGCGGCGCTGCCGGTCATCACGATCAGCGGCACGCCCAGCCGCTTCAGGGTCTCGACCAGGCTCAGGATCTCCGCCGTGGTGCCGGAGTAGGAGGCGGCCAGCACCACGTCGCCGGGCACGATCATCCCGAGGTCGCCATGCACCGCCTCGGCGGGATGGAGGAAGAAGGCCGGCGTGCCGGTCGAGGCGAGAGTGGCGGCGATCTTCTTCATCACCAGGCCGCTCTTGCCCATGCCGCTGCAGACGATCCGGCCGGTGCAGGCCCGCAGCAGGTCGACCGCGCGGTCGAAACGCTCGTCGAGCTGGCCGACGAGGGCGTGGACGGCCGCGGCCTCGGTCTCCAGGACCTCGGCGGCGACCGCCCGGGGAGATCGGACGGCGCTCACTCCACGGCCGCCTTGCGCAACGCGATCAACGATCTCAAGAGCCGCTCCGCCCGCTCGGGGTCGAGCTGCACGGCGCCATCGGAGAGGGCGTGGGGCGGGTCGGGGTGGACTTCGAGGAAGACGCCGTCCGCTCCCGCCGCGACCGCCGCCCGGGCGAGGGGCTCGGCGTAACGCCGGAGGCCGCCGCTCTGCTCGCCGCCGCCGGGGAGCTGGAGGGAGTGGGTGACGTCGTAGATCACGGGGATGCCGTCTTCGTGGAGCATGGCGAAGCTCCGCATGTCCACCACCAGGTTGTGGTAGCCGAAGGAGACCCCGCGCTCGGTGACGGTGATCCGGTCGTTGCCCGAGGCGCGGGCCTTCTCGACGACCCGGAGCATGTCGTCCGGCGCCATGAACTGCCCCTTCTTGACGTTGACGGCCCGGCCGGTGCGGGCGGCGGCCACCACGAGGTCCGTCTGGCGGCAGAGGAAGGCGGGGATCTGGAGCACGTCGCACACCTCGGCGGCCGGCCCGCACTGGCCGGGCTCGTGGACGTCGGTCAGCACGGGCAGGCCCGTCTCCGCCTTCACCAGCCTCAGGACGCGCAGCCCCTCCTCGAGGCCGGGGCCGCGGAAGCTGCCGATCGATGTCCGGTTGGCCTTGTCGAAGGAGGACTTGAAGATCAGCGGGATGCCCAGCCGCTCGGCCACGGCGGCCAGGACGTGGGCCATCTCGACCGCCAGGTCCTCGCTCTCGATCACGCAGGGGCCGGCGATGACGGGCAGGGATCGAGCTCCGGCGCCCCCATCTCCCCCAATCACCACGCCGGGGGCCAGCTCGACGGACGAGACCGGCATCAGCCCTGGACCTGGATCTCGGAGGGGAGCTCCGGCGGATGCTCGGCCGTGACCTTCGTCGCCGGCCCTACCGGGATCGGTTTCTGAGCGGTGACGGGCACCCCGGCGCTCTCGCCCTGCTCGCGCAGCCGCTGCTGGGCGAGGGCCGCCGCGATGTAGGAGACGAAGAGCGGGTGCGGCTCCGTGGGCTTCGACTTGTACTCGGGATGGAACTGGCAGCCGAGGAACCATGGGTGGTCCGGCGCCTCGACCATCTCGACGAACTTGCCGTCCGGCGACAGGCCGGAGATCACCAGGCCGTGCTCGGTCAGCGTCTGCAGGTACTTCTGGTTGACCTCGTAGCGATGGCGGTGGCGCTCGCTGATCTCGGCGGCGCCGTAGATGCGGCGGGCGAGCGACCCCTCCTTGAGCCGGCAGGGGTAGGCGCCCAGGCGCATGGTGCCGCCGAGCTCCTCGACGCCGAGCAGGTCGCGCAGCTTGTAGATGACGGCGTGCTCGGTGTCGGCGTCGAACTCGGAGGAGGTGGCGTCCTTGATGCCGCAGACGTTGCGGGCCCACTCGATGGTCATGCACTGCATGCCGAGGCAGATGCCGAAGAACGGCACCTGGTGCTCGCGGGCGTAGCGGATGGCGCGGATCTTCCCCTCGGTGCCGCGGCGGCCGAAGCCGATAGGCACCAGCAGCGCGTCCACCTCGAAGAGGTTGTGGGGCCAGCTCCCGCCCTCCATCTCCTCGGCGTCGATGTAGACCAGCTCGACCTTGGCGTCGTTGGCGATGCCGCCGTGGATCAGGGCCTCGTTCAGGCTCTTGTAGGCGTCGGGGAACTCGACGTACTTGCCGACGATGCCCACCCGCACCTTGTGGTGGGGGTTCTTGACCCGCGCCACCAGGCTCTCCCAGCGGGAGAGGTCGCGGTCGTAGTGGGGGAGGTTGAGCAGCTCGAGGACGACGTCGTCCAACCCCTCGCGGCAGAACATCAGGGGCACCTCGTAGATCGTGGAGACGTCGCGGGCGGCGACGACCTGCCGGGGATCGACGTTGCAGTAGAGGGCGATCTTCTTCTTCATCTCCTCGGGCAGGGCGCGGTCCACCCGGCAGCAGACGATGTCGGCCGAGATGCCGATCTCGCGCAGCTCGCGTACGGAGTGCTGGGTGGGCTTGGTCTTCAGCTCCTCGGCCGCGGCGATGTAGGGCACCAGGGTCAGGTGGATGTTGACGGCGTTGCCCCGGCCCAGCTCCTGGCGGAACTGGCGGATGGCCTCCAGGAAGGGCAGCGACTCGATGTCGCCCACCGTGCCGCCGATCTCGACGATGACCACGTCGTGCTCGCCCGCCACCTTGCGCATGGCTTCCTTGATCTCGTCGGTGATGTGGGGGATGACCTGCACGGTCTTGCCGAGGTAGTCGCCCCGCCGCTCCTTGTTGATCACCGACTCGTAGATCTTGCCCGTGGTGTAGTTGTGCCGCTTGGAGGCGAGGGTGTGGGTGAAGCGCTCGTAGTGGCCGAGGTCGAGGTCGGTCTCGGCGCCGTCGTCGGTCACGAAGACCTCGCCGTGCTGGTAGGGCGACATGGTGCCCGGATCGACATTGATGTACGGGTCGAACTTCATGAGGGTCACGGAGAAACCCCGGGCCTCCAGGATGGCTCCGACGGAGGAGGCGGCCACCCCCTTGCCCAGGGAGGAAACGACTCCGCCCGTAACGAAGATGAACTTGGTCGCCATGCGTTCTCCTTGATCCTTCAAGCCATTACGGTTCGATTACGACATGCCTGGCTACGAAACAACACCAGCCGCACCTGCCCGCAAAATCCTCTCGACCCGCTCCAGGTCTTCCGCCGTGTCCACCCCTTGCGATCCCCGCTCGACGATCAGGACCCGGATCGGGATTCCATTCTCCAGGGCCCGGAGCTGCTCCAGCGACTCGCTCCGCTCGAGCGGCGAGGGCGGCAGGGCGGCCAGCCGCATCAGGGCCTCCCGACGGTAGCCGTAGATGCCGAGGTGCTTCAACGGCGCGGCGCCCCCGGGCTGGCGTGGATAGGGGATGGCCGAGCGGCTGAAGTAGAGGGCCGAGCCGTCCCGCGCCAGCACCACCTTGACGGCGTTCGGGTTGTCCATCTCCTCCGGCAGGGCCGGCGTCGCCAGCGTCACCACCGGGTCCCCGGGGCTCGCGGCGAGGTGCTCGGCCAGCCGCGAGACGTCCTCGGGATCGATCAGCGGCTCGTCGCCCTGGATGTTGATGATGGCGGTCACGGCTTCGGCGCTCCAGCTCCGCACGGCCCAGGCGATGCGGTCCGTGCCGCTCGCGCAGTCGGCGGGCGTCATCATCCACTCGCCGCCGAACCCCTCGACCGCCTCGGCGATCCGGTCGTCGTCCGTCAACACCACCACCCGGTCCAGCCCGCGCGCCCGCTTCACCCGGGTGTAGACGTGCTCGATCATCGGCCTTCCGGCGATGGGCAGCAGCGGCTTTCCGGGGAGTCGGGTCGACCCGTAGCGGGCCGGGATGGCGCCCACGATACCCGCTCCGCCGGCAGGGGTGGAAAGGGCAGGGGACGCGTTGGGGTGCACGACCTAATCTAAAGCGAACCGGTGGGGGGTGTCAACGCCGGAGGGGCGCGGCTGGACTCCCGGCCGCCCTGCCCTTAGCATTCGCCCGGCGTGACCCGCCGCCGGCTTGGAACCCGCCGGGAACCCTTGTGCCACAATCCCGATTGGGCTTTGATCGGACTTTGGATCGGACGTTGAAGGAATGAAGCGAGGATCGACTCTTCTGGCGGGTGCCCTGCTCTTCTGCGGGGCGGCCGGCTGCGGCCGGCAACCGGAGGTGCGCCTCCTGCTCGACGGCGACCATGCCCCGGACGTGCTGACGGAGCAGCGCCGGATCGCCGAGCCCCCCTCGCTCGGCGGCAACCGCTTCCTCACCGGCTGGTGGCCGTGGAGCCAGGAGGGAAGGCTGGTGCTGTCGCCGCCCGGCCGGGACGCCAAGGTGCGCATGGAGGTGGTCAACCTCGGCGGCGGACCCCGGACGCTGATGCTGGACCTCCTCCGCGAGGCGCCCGGCCGCTCGGTGCGGGTGTGGGCCGCCGGCCGCGACCTCGGCACGTTCCCGCTCACCGATCCGGTGCGGGTGACGCTGCCCGCCGGCCTCCCCCTGGGGCGGGTGCCGCTCGACCTGCAGCTCGAATGGGGATCGCGCGGCGTGGTCGACGCGGCGATCCGGCCTTCCCTGCCCGCCGGCACGGTGCGCTTCGACGGCGCGGACCTCGTGCAGTCCGGGGACTCGCTGACCGACTTCGTCCACCGCGTCGCCGGCGGCGAGACCCTGGTGGGGACGTTCGTGCCGCCCCGCTCGCCGCGGCCCGGCCAGCGTTTCGAGCTGATCGTCGAGCGCGAGCTCGACCACCCGCTCCAACGGTTCTCCTGGACGGCGAAGGACGGCAGGGAAAGCAAGATCGCCCTGCCCGTAGGGACCGGACCGGGATTCGTCCGCGTCCGCCTGCTCGCCCGCGGCCAGGGGCCCGCCGGGCGCTGGGAGGGCCTGGGATTGACTCCTGGTCGCCAGGGGAAGGGGATCGCCGAGCCGGCGGACGTTTCCCCGACGGAAGAGATCGCCAAGATCGCCGCCAAGGCCGAGGCCGAGAAGCCTGCTCCCCGCGTGGTCATCGTCTACGTGATGGATGCCCTGCGGGCGGATACGGTCGGGCACCTGGGCGGACGTCCCGGGATCTCGCCCATCTACGACCGGCTGGCCCGCGAGGGAGTGACGTTCAAGCACCATCGCAGCGTCGCTCCCAACACCATCCCCTCCACCAAGGCGCTGTTCACCGGCAAGGCGGTCGTCACCGGCGGCGACTGGAAACTCGGGGCGGACGAGGGGACGACCCTGGCCGAGCGCTTCCGCGGCGCCGGCTACCGGACGGGCCTGTTCTCGGGCAACATCTACATCAGCTCCTCCTACGGCACGGACCGCGGCTTCGATCACGTCGCCCGCGAGGTGCTGATGGACGCCGACGGCGCCGGGCGGCACTCGCTCAACGACAACGCCGCCCAGGCCCACGCCGCCGCCCTCTCCTGGCTCAAGACGCTGCCGTCGGGGGAGAAGGCCTTCCTCTATTTCCACACCATCCATCCCCACAACCCCTACGCCCCGCCGGCCCCGTACCGGAAGATGTTCACGCGCGGCATCCGCTCCTCGATCGACGGCAGCACCGAGACGCTCGTGGCCGTGCGCAAGGGGCAGATCGCGGCGGGTCCCGCGGACCGGGAGCGGCTGCGGGGGCTTTACACCGGTTCGTTCGCCTTCAACGACGCCGAGCTGGGCGGCTTCCTCCGCCAGGTGACGCGGTCGGTGCCGCCCGGCGAGGTCCTCGTCGTCCTCACCTCGGACCACGGGGAAGAGCTGTTCGACCACGGCGGCGTGCTCCACGGCTACACCCTCTACGAAGAGCTGCTCGACATTCCCCTGGTCCTCTGGTGGCCCGGCCGCCTGCGCCCCGGGGTCGTAACGGAACCCACGGATACCCTCGACCTGCACGCCACCCTGATCGACCTCTGCGGCCTCGGGGAGCCGGACGGCGACGGCCGGAGCCTCTTGACGGGCATGTCGGGGGAGGGCACGCGCCGGCCCGATCCCAAGGATCCCAAGGATCCCAACGACCCCTATATCCACCTCGCGGCGGCCTCGAGCGTGGTCGGTGGCATCTACTCCGCCCAGTCGGGCTCCTGGAAGCTGGTGTGGGCGCCCCGCTACGCCCACGAGTGGGGCATGGGCGACGGCAGCGGCCGCAGCCGCGATCCCGAATACCTCTTCGACCTCGAGAAGGACCCCGGCGAGCGGGTCAACCTCGCGGGAGAGCGCGGCCTCGAGGTCGCCTGGCTCCGCTCACGCCTGCTCGCCTGGATCCAGCGCAACCGCCCCGAGGCGCCCCAGAAGCCGAGGCCGGTCGACGCCGAGACCGAGCGCCGGCTGCGGGCGCTCGGCTACGGCAACGTGCGCTAAGGAGGGCGGCGGAGGGCAACAGAGGGTGGGTTCACTTCGTGGGTCTCATCCGTAATAAAGTCTCGCCGTGCCGCTCCCAGCCTTCCGCTTGACCGCCGCGCTGTCCGGCCGCCGATGGCGGCGAGCCTGGCTTCTCCTCGCCGTGGCCGTCTTCTCGCTGGCCCTGGCGACCCGGCTGCGGCAGCCGATGCGGGCGCGCACCGAGCTGCCCACGGGAGAGGCGCAGTGGATCTGGAAGACCATCGACCGGAAGGACCACTATCCCACCGCCTTCTACGCCATCCGCGACTTCGACCTCGAATCTTCGCCCGCCCGGGCGCGGCTGCTGATCACGGCGGACGAGGAGTACGTCGTCACCCTGAACGGCAAGCGGATCGGCGCCGGCGGCTCTCCTCCCGGAGGCTCCGGCGCGCTTCTCGACGTCTACGAGGTCGGGCCGCTGCTGCTGCCAGGCGGCAACCGCCTGCTGGTGGAGCTGCGGAGCGCGCGCGGCGCGGGCGGCCTGCTCGCCACCCTGCGCGACGAGGCCACGGGCCGGCGGCTGGTCATCTCCGACGAGAGCTGGCGGATCTTCGCCCGGCACGAGCTCGGATTGGTGCGCGGCTGGCTGCCGATCGGTGACAGAGACCATGGGGACGAGCGGGGAAACGAGGAAGAAGGCCAGGCGGCGTTCTGCTGGGGTTATCCCCCCATCGCGCGATGGGGCACGCCGCGGATCGGCAAGCCGGAGCCGCTGCTGCCGGAAGGCCGACCGCTGCCCGCCGCCTCGGCACGCCCCCTGGCGCTCGACTTCGGCGCCGGCAAGGCTCGCGAGACGCGGCGGCCGCCGGGCTCGCCCGTGCTCTACGACTGGGGCCGCGAGGTGGAGGGGCGTCTCACGCTCGACCTGCCGCCCGCCGGGAAGCCGGGGGCCGGCCTGCTGTTCCTGGGGACCGAGCCGCCGGATCCGCTGCGCGTCCGTCCCGCCGCCGCGATCCTGATCATGCCGGGGCGGCACGACTGGCTGGACGCGCACCCCCGGCGCTTCCGCTATGCCGTGGTGGTGGGGCTGGCGCGGCCGGCCTCGGCGGCGGTGCTGCCGGAGCCGGCCCAGGCCCTGCCGCCGAAGAATCCGGCGGAGATGAAGGTTTTCGGGATCGAGGGGCCGCCTCTACGAACGCCGGTAGAGGACGAAGTCTGGCGCAAACTCGAGAGCCTCGCGGGCATCGCTCGGCGGAAAGAACTCTAGCTCGCGCTTCGCCTCGGCCGCGTACTCCTCGGCCATGGCGGTGACCTCCTCCAGCGTCCCCTCCGAGCGCACCAGGTCGAGGATCTCCTGCGGCGAGACCCGGCTGAAGCTGCGGTCCTCCAGCACCCACTCGACGAGCCGCCGCTGGGCGGTCTGCACGCGCGGCAGGAGCAGGATCAGCGGCAACGTCAGCTTGCCCTCCTTCAGGTCCGAGAGCACGGGCTTGCCGAGCTCGCTCTCGCGGGCCGTGAAGTCGAGCAGGTCGTCCACGAGCTGGAAGCAGATGCCGAGCGCCCGGCCGTAGCGGGTGAGCACCTGCCCGGCCTCGGGGCGGTGGGGCGGGATGAGACTGGGCAACGAGCAGGCGGCCGCGAAGAGATGGGCCGTCTTGCGGTCGATGATCTCGAAATACTCCTCGATCCCCAGGTCCGGGGCGCCCAAGCGCTGGAAGGCGAGCAGCTCGCCCTCCGTCATCTTGAGCGTCGCCTGGCAGAGCCGCTGAATGACGTCCACCTGGCCATGCGAGAGGGCCATCTGCATGGCCTTGGTGTAGATCCAGTCGCCCAGCAGCACCGTGAGGTTGTTCCCCCACACGTTGTTGAGCGTCGACTGGCCGCGGCGCAGGCTCGCGTGGTCGATGACGTCGTCGTGGATCAGCGTCGCGGTGTGGATGAACTCGACGACCGCCGCGTACGTGACCTCCTCCTCGCCGTCGTGCCCGAGCAGGCGCGCGGTGAGCAGCAGCAGGGCCGGCCGCACCCGCTTGCCGCCGCCCTCGAAGATGTACTCGCCCGCCTTGTGGATGAAGGGGACGTCCGAGCCGAGATGGTGGCGGAAGACGGCTTCCGTCGCGACCAGCTTGTCGGCCACCAGCTCGACGAACCGGCTGGCCAGGGCCGAGCGGGCCGTGACGGCGGGCGGAGGCACTTCCTGGGAGCTCGGGAGCGGTTGATTGGGCACCGTATAGGGTCCTTTTCTCATCTTTCCAGACGCCGTCAGAGGCCGCGCACCGGATCGAAGGGGACCACCTGCTCCAGGCGTCCGTCCCGGAAGCGGTAGACCCTGCCGCTCTCGAAGTACCACCAGGAAGCTTCCAGGTGACCGGGATACTGGACGTTCCGGATGCGGTCCGGCTTGCCCATCTCCTCGTAGACCTTGCGCTGGTCGTCCGTCTGGACCGAGGCCACGAACTGGCGGAGATTGTCGAGGAACTTCCGGTTCTCCACCGTCACGCCGACCACCACGGGGCTGCCCGCCAGCACGCGGCGGGTGACGTCCTGGCGTGCCAGCTCCTCCAGGCGCTCGCCGCCCCCCTTGATCCGCACCGGCACCCCGGCGACCAGCTCGAAGTGGTTGAAATAGCTGTCCCAAGGCCACTCGAGGGTGTACTGGCCGGAGGCGTTCGTGGTGGCGCTCACCCGCCGCACCTCCTTGTCCTCCGTCCGGCGGAGCTGCCGCATGCTGAAGTAGTTGCGGGTCGCTTCGAAGGTGACGCGAACGCCGGCGAGCGGCTGCCCCTGGGCATCGGCGACGGCGCCGGTGACCTGAACGCGCTCGCCCTGGGCATAGCGGGCCGCGGCGGCCGGAGCCACGGCGGCGAGGAGGCACAGCAGCGCGAGAAGCGCCGGCCCTGGACGCGGGAAGAGAAGCTTTCTGGATTGTATTTTCACTGGGCTCGATTTATTGGGAGCGACTCATTGAGAGCGATAATTCGCGAAGGTGAGCGGCACGTCGAGGTCCATGGCCTTCAGGGCGGCGATGACCGTCTGCAGGTCGTCGCGGTTCTTGCCGGTGACGCGCACGGTGTCGCCCTGGATGGCGGCCTGCACCTTGAGCTTTTTGGTCTTGATCTCGGCCACGATCTTCTTGGCCGTCTCCTGGGGAATGCCCTGCTGGAGCGTGATCTTCTGCCGGGCCCGGCTGCCGCTCGCCGGCTCCACCTTGCCATAGCGCAGCGACTTCAGTTGGACACCGCGTTTGACCAGCTTCGACTGCAGCACGTCGAGCGCCTGCTGGACGGAGTAGTTGTCCATCGCCTCGAGGACGATCTCCTCGCCCTCCAGGGTCAGCACCGCCGCCGCCTTCTTCAGGTCGTAGCGGTTGCCGATCTCCTTCTCCGCCTGCTGGACGGCGTTGCGGACCTCCTGGAGGTCCACGGTCGATTCGATGTCGAATGAGTTCTCAGCGGCCATGGGTTGGTCTCGATCCGGTGGATCTGTTACCGGTCTGGAAGGTCATTATACCGATAGGGGAGCGCGTAGGGGGTGGCCCTACTGGCTGCCTTCCACCCAGCGGACGTTGGACGGCGGCGAGAAGCTCCCCTGCCGGGAGAGGTCCTGGTAGCCCGTGATCTCGAAGCGGGTGAGGTTCCCCTCCCGGTCGTGGTAGGAGATGGCGACGACCCGCTGGCTGGCCGGATCGACCGTCAGCGTCGCGTCCGTCAGCTCGGCCAGCTTCTTCTCCTTGGGCGAGAACGCGACCTCGATCCGCCCGCCCTGGACGGCCGTGGCCGTGGCGCGGTAGCGCTCCTTGAGCTGGTCGACGCCTAGCAGCAGCAGGTCGAGCCCCGGCTCGTTCTTACGGTCCACCCGGTAGCGCCGGCCGGTCTGATCGCCCTCGTTCCAGGCGTGCACCGTGCCGCCGCAGAGCAGGAAGCTCTTGGGGAACGGGTTCGTGTAGTCCCAGCGCATGCAGTCCGGCAACTGGAGGGCGACCCGCCCCGACTCCTGGTCGCCCGTGGAGAACCCGGCCGCCGTGAAGGTCTGCACGAAGCTGGCGCCCGTCGGCCCGGCCTCGACCAGGCTCTGCCGGACGTTCTTCAGCACCGTCCACGGATCGGTGGTCTCCTGCGCCGGCTGCGGTGCCTGTGCCAAGGCCGGAAAAGCCCCCAAAGTCAGCAGGGCGAAGAAGATCAAGTGGCGTCGTCTCATGTCGGTTCTCCCTTGCAGTCTCTCTCCCATACAGTCCCGAGGCCTTCAACAGAGGGGGAGGGGGAATGCTTCCCGGGGCCCTGTCATCGATCAGTGCCTGAAGTGCCGGACCCCCGTGAGCAGCATCGCCATCCCCGCCTCGTCCGCAGCTGCCACGATCTCGTCGTCCCGCTTGCTGCCGCCCGGCTGGACGACCGCCGTGATCCCCGCCTTCGCCAGCACGTCGAGACCATCGCGGAAGGGGAAGAAGGCGTCCGAGGCGGCGACGCAGCCGGCCACCGGAAACTGCGCCTTCTCGACGGCCAGGCGGCAGGAGTCCACCCGGCTCATCTGGCCGGCGCCGACGCCCACCGTCTGGTCGCCGTTGACGACCACGATGGCGTTCGACTTCACGTAGCGCACCACCTTCCAGGCGAATTCCAGGGCTCGGCGCTCCTTGGCGGTGGGCCCCCGCTTCGTCGGGCTGGTCCAGCCGGTCGAGTCTTCAAGGAAGGCGTCCGGCGGCTGGGCCAGGAAGCCGCCGTCGATCGCCCGCAGCTCGACCGCGTCCCGCGAGGGAGCGTAGAGCGGGCACTCGATCAGGCGCAGGTTCTTCTTGGCGCCGAAGCGGGCCAGGGCCGCCTCGTCGAAGCCGGGGGCGAGCAGCACCTCGACGAACAGGTCCGCCAGCGCTTCCGCCAGCGCGCCGTCCGCCGGACGGTTCAACGCGATCACCGAGCCGAAGGCCGACACCGGATCGGCCGCGAAGGCCCGCCGGTACGCCTCGGCGAGGTCCTCCCCCCGGCCGATGCCGCAGGGGTTGTTGTGCTTGACGATGACCACCGCCGCCTCGTCCCCATCAAGAAACAGGCCGGCCATCTTGCGCGCCGCGTCCGCATCCAGCAAATTGTTCCAGGACAGCTCCTTGCCCTGAAGCACCCGGAAGCCGCCGAAGACGCCTCCCTCCGTCGAATAGACGGCGGAAGGCTGGTGCGGGTTCTCGCCGTAGCGCAGCACCATCTCCCGCCGCAGCTCCAGAGCCTGTCTCTCGGGGAACTTGTCGGTCTGGGCGCCGCCCGCTGCGACATGCCCGGTCGGTACATGCCCGGCCAGCCAGGCCGAGATCGCCGCGTCGTACTCCGCCGTCTTCTGGAACGCCTTCAAGGCCAGCCGCCGCCTCAAGGACTCGGGCACGACCCCATCCCCCGCCTCCAGGGCGGCCAGCACCTCCCCGTAGTCCGCCGGGTCCACCACGACCGCGACGCCGCCGAAGTTCTTCGCCGCCGCCCGCACCATCGTGGGGCCACCGACGTCGATCATCTCCACCGTGTCCTCGAACGAGGCGCCGCGCGCCACCGTCTTCTGGAAAGGGTAGAGGTTCACCACCACGAGATCGATGCGGTCGATGCCGTGCTCGCCGAGGGCATCCAGGTGCTCGGGGACGGCGCGGTTCGCCAGAATGCCGCCGTGGACCTTGGGGTGGAGCGTCTTCACCCGGCCGTCGAGGATCTCCGGGAAGCCGGTGACGCCGGACACGGCCGTCACGGGGATTCCCTTCTCCTCCAGGCTCTTGAGGGTGCCGCCGGTCGAGACGATCTCGACGCCGAGGCGGGCGAGGCCGCGGGCCAGCTCTTCGAGGCCCGTCTTGTCGAACACGGAAATCAGGGCGCGGCGTGCGGGGAGCATCGGACTCCTTCGAGAGAGGGGTTGGGGGTGTGAGGTCAGCGCGCGGCCCGGGGCAGGACGGTGAGGCGCGTCCCGCCGGCCGGCAGGTTGGCCCGGTCGTCGATTCCGCCCGCCGCGAGCCAAATATATCGCAGGGCCAGGGTGACGTCCGTCACCGCGTGGCTGAAGGAGATGGAGGCGGCGCCGAACGCCGTCGAGCGGTCGTCGAAGCGGCCGAGGCCGGAAGCGAAGCCGATCCGCCGGTACTCGCGGCCGATCATGGGATACAGCCCGCGCCCGCGGCGCAGGGCGCCGGCGATCAGCGTCGAGACGTCCCGTCGGCCGTCGAGGCCCGGCTGGAGGCCGTAAAACACCAGCGGGAAGCGGCGCTCGGCCGTCTCGGCGTAGCGCAGGTAGTCGACGAAATAGCGTCCCTCCTCCGCGTCGTCGCCCGAGACGGCCAGGGGATTGTTGGCGTCGGCCACGTAGTGCGCGGCCACGCCGAGCCGGCGGACGATCTCCTCGAACGGCTGATGGCTCCGGATGGCCTGGATGGCCGAGTCCACGGCGCTCTGGGCCACCAGGTCGAGCTGGCCGGCGCCGTCGGCGTTCTTCATGTGGCGTCCGGCGTCCGTGTCCGAGAACGGGGCGTTGACCCCGGCCTCGAAGGCGCGCCGGTGCTTCTCGATCTGGCGGGCGAGGTCCGGGGGGGCCAGCCGGGCCGCCTCGCGGGCGATGGCGATCTGGGTGGCCGGGGTCCAGGCGATGGCCGTCGCGACCGGGCCGAAGACGAGCGCCAGCCCGAGAATGAGACGGAGATACAATCCTTGAGGCATTTCCGGCCTATTCTAGCGGCAACTTCGCGCCGCCGCGCGCGGCGGAGAGAGAAGACACCCGTGGCCCCGACCCGCCATCGACTCGACGTGACCGGCACCCTCTGCCCGCTGCCCATCCTCCTGGCCGTCCGGGAGATGAGGAAGCTCGCCACCGGCGACCTCCTGGAGATCCTGGGCGACGACCCCGGCATCCGGGAGGACATGCCTATCTGGTGCGAGAGGGCGGGCCACCGTCTCCTGGAGCTGAAGGAAGAGGAAAGGGGGCGAATCCGCTCCCTGGTGGAGAAGGGCGAGCCAAAGCGGAGACCCGCTCCGGACACCCGCCCTTGACTTCCGGACCCCCCCGGTCCAAAATCTCCCCCCTCGGAGCCGCCAGGCTCCTTGTGCCCAGGTAGCTCAGTTGGTAGAGCACGTGACTGAAAATCACGGTGTCACTGGTTCGATTCCGGTCCTGGGCACCATCAATCCTTCCAAAATCAGTGACATAGCGAAGTGGCCCGGGAGCGGTCCGGGTCGGCCTTTGGGCTGGGGACGCTCTGGGGAGCAACAGGGCAGTAGGTTACGCCGGCTAAAGGCAGTCTGGCCCAATGCTCCCAAGTGTCGTCGCAGTTCCTGGCGAAGTGTCAAATCCAGGGCTTAGAAGGTCGCCGAGAAGCGGCTTAGCTCACTTCTGGCGCCGTCAGGCAGTTGGGTCTTATCGGTTTGCTTTTTAAGCCATCGGCAGAGGTCGCAGCAAACCCCTTTCGATAAGGCCGCGAAAATGGCTCGACACGCTCAACGCCAGCGCGCGGTCGCGGACGAGGAGGCCGAGCTCGATGTTGCGGTCGAGGGCGGCTTCGGTGAAGTTGGCCGAGGTCACGAAGACGGCTTCCTCATCCACCACCAGAGCTTTGGCGTGCAGGACTCCGGCGGGACCCTCCAGCTCCAGCGCACGCGGATCGTAGAAGACCCGGGGCCTGGAGGTGCCGGGCCAGTCCGTTTTCCAGAACCGATCGGCGAATTTCCGCACGAGCTGGTCCGCCGCGGTGGTTTCGCCCTTCCTGCGCTGGATGTTCAGCAGCAAGGTGACCTGGAGACCGGGCGTCGTCTCCATACGGCGCGCCAAGACTTCGAACGCCCGGGGACCGTCGAAGAAGGCGTAGGTGCTCGCCCAGACCGAGTGTTCCGCCGAGCCGAAGAGCTCCTCGACCACGCGCCGGGTGTCACGGGCCGGCAGACCCGTCATTTCTGGGCCCGACCAGACGAGGTCCGGCTTTGGCGCCCGCAGCACGACTCTTTCCAGAGTCCGGAGCCAAGCCGCCGTCGCCCGTCCGGAAATCCCCATCTGCTCCAACTCGCCCAGAGCGCCCGCGATCTCCTCGCTGCCTTCCCGCAGGCCCAGGATGGACCGCAGGAGGCCGGCGGAACAGGCCGGCGGGAGAACGCCTGTCTCCAAAGCGCTCGCGAGGCGCTGGCGTAGGTGGGACGGCAGGCCAACTAGCGCATCGGTCACAGGAAGGCCTGGAAGAAGGCGGCGTCCGTGAGACCCGGGACGGGCATGACGAGCGCACGGTCGAGATAGTCGTTGCGCATTTCGCAGGAGGTCTCCGCCAGCAGCGCGCAGCCATGGCAGGCAGCCCCCTGGAGCCAGCGCTCTTCCAGGCTCTGCCCCGGCGCGTGCTGTGCGCAGATGGGATCATTCGAGCAGAGCGCGCCCATCCGCAACGCATCCGCCAGATGGGCCTCGAGGTGCCGCGCCTGCTGGACGAGGCCGCCGAGGGTGCCTTCCGCGTCCGGAGTCCCCGTGTAGAGCAGGATTCCAAAACGCTCCGTGAGGTAGTCCGCATAGATCCGTTCGCGGATCGAGCTGGCCGGGTATCCGCAGCGCATGGAGAGGGATTGGATCAGGAGGTGAGAGAGGGTGTGCAGCAGAACGTAGGGACCGCCCGGGAAGATGCGCTTGGATTTGCGTTCGGCCGTCCAGCGGTCATGGCCGGTTTTGAGATCGGCGAGGCGATGGGTGACGGCGGGCCGATCGAGCCATTCCTTCACGACCCCGGCGCGGAGCTGGAGGAAGATCCCTTCTCCCCGGTTCTCCACTGCGGGGAACCAGCGGGGCTCTTCGGCCAGCGCGGCACGCTCCACATCGGTTTCGTAGTCGCCCTGAATGTCTGGTGTGACCGCTTCGAAGCGCGTGAAGCCGGCGAGGGCTAGGACTTCGCGCAGGCGGTGGACCTGAATGACGGCTTCGATCCCGTTACTGCGCTGCGTGCTCCGCCAGACCCGTTCGGGCAACCGCCGCGCGTGAAAGTTTCGATCAACGGGCACGTCCTCGCCGAATCCTTCAGGCGCGGCGAGCAGTGCCTCCAATTCGACCTGCTTCACCGGCCGGTCGCCGAGATCGCCTTTTTTGTGCCGGCGGATCGCTTCCAGAATTTCCTCGTCGGTGAAGGGGGCCAGGGCCTCCGTGATCCTGGGTTTTCTTTTTAAGAACTTGAGATCGGAGGCATCCTCCACGATATGCAGGTCGTCCCTCAACTCTTCGACCACCGCGTCTACCGCTGATCCCCGGTCCGGGAGCGAAAGGACGCTCACCACCTGGGGAAAGTATGCGTTCGACGCCGTCCGGATGAGCAGCCGGCTCCAGTGATGGCAAATCTCGTTGGCGCCCCGGCCCAGCCACGGCCGCGCGCCGCTGCATGGGCCCAGGGGATTGTTTTCCCGAAAGGTGGCTTCAAGCAGGCCGCGTCGCTTGTCGCATTCGCAACGGACGCTGAGATCGCTCAGATCGCTGCTTGTGCCATGCTCGTCGAGCCAGAGCTGGCTCAGGCAGACCTCTTCTTCGCCGTGCACGTAAGCGCGCCAGTCCAGGTCGTCCACATGTCCTTTCGGACAGGCCCGGACAAATCGGGTGGCGACCACCTGGAGCTTTTCGAAGCGCCCCTTGTCGTCGAGAGCTTTGCGAGGGACGAGACGGCGCGAGGTCTTGCGCTCATCGCCCGGTCCGCTTTTCTCCTGCACCACGAACCATTCGGGGAAGCGCCAGACCCGGATGCCTCTCGCTTCTTCGTTCAGATCGGTCGAATCCGGAGGCGGTGCGAAGAGCTTCGGCCTCTCCACGCCGGTCAAGATCTCCAGCTTGCGCGCGAGCCGGGCCTCTGGAATTTCATCCAGAGAGCTCGTTTTCGGCCACGTCTCGAGGCCGCCGACAATTGCCGAATGCCGGGGCAGATCGATCAGCGCTCCGGGACCCCAGGTAGTGACGACCTGGCTCCTGCGGACCTGGCCATGCCCTCTCTTGCTCATGCGTCCTCCTCGATCTGCAGGCCGCTCAGATCCTCCAGGAACAGATTCACCACGGGCTCGACGTCACGCATGGATCGCTGGACTCGGAACCTGCGGTGGTGCTCGGATTCGAAAGTCTTGTCGAGCATGTCTCGCAAGAGGGGGCGCGGTTGGCTCAGCTCGTATTTCTGGTATTGCAGCGCAACCCCGGCTGCCCGGTAGTCGCCGAAGACCTTGCACCAGGAGTCCAGCAGCTCCACCACGCGGTTCTGAACGCTGCGCAGGCGCTCTTCCCGCTCGTCTTCGTCCAGAGGCTGCTGGCGCACCCGTTCCAGGAAGGCGTCAAGCAGCCGCCGTTCAAGCTCCGCGCGCACGGCGAGGATCCTCTCGGCGCCCTGCGGCGGCGTGAGCGCTGGCAGGGCGTGGCGCGCCAGTGCCATAAGGGCTCCGGCAAAGCCCCGGTCGAGCGCGCGCGCCGAGAAGGGCGTGACGCTTGCGACTTCCACGGAGCGATAGAATGTCTCGTGATAGTGCCGGAAGCGTTCGTAATGGGATCGGTCCCGCGGTTTGTGAACGTTGAGCAGCGTTACTACCAGCCCCGGCTTTTTCTCGTCGCGCCCGACGCGGCTGGTGGCCTGGATGTATTCCGCGTGCGTTTTGGGCTGGCCGAGCACGACCATCAAGCCGAGTCGCGGAATGTCCAGGCCCACCGAAATCATATTGGTTGCGATGGCGCAGTCCACGCGTTGCGGCTCATGGGCTCCCAGCTCGAGCCTTCGCCGCGCCTCGGCCACTTTGCCGGTCGAAACCCGCGAGGTGAGCTCCAGGACTTCCGAGAAAGTCGTGCGGTCGCGAAACAGACCGGCCGCTTCCCCGATGCGCTTGCGTTCGCCATATCGCTTGATCGTGTTCTGGACTTCCTCTTCCAGGATCCGCCGCGCTCCTCCAAGCTCGCGCAGGCTGTTGAAATAACCGAGCACGGTCATGTAGGGATCGGCGGGATTGGCCTCTTTGATCTGGTGTCCGCCGGCTTCGCGGTAGGCGCGCTCGGCGGCCCCCATCAGGGCGAGCCACGCCTTGCGCATGAGGACTTTGGGGTTTCTCCCCTGCGCCGCGATGCCGAGGTAGAGCCGGGCCGGCACCTTGGAGGAGGGCTCGGTGGTGGCGAAGAAGGAATTCCGCCGGTTCGGTCCCGGAGGTGGAAAGATCTGAGTGGATGAACGGCCGAAGAGCGCCTGGATCTGGTCCGGCGCTCGGCGGACGGTCGCCGTCGAAGCGACGATTTTGGGCTTCGTGGGGCAACCATTCAGACACAAGGCTTCGATCGCGGTTTCGTAGAGCCCGGCCATGGTCCCGAGCGGCCCGGAGATCAAATGCAGCTCGTCCTGAATCACCAGGTCCGGAGGGGGCAGCGGCTCCGCCAGCCGCGTCCCCCGGCCCGGCTCCGCCGCTGCATAGAAAACATTTTTATCATACCGGTCCGCTCCGCCCAGGAGCGCTCCGGATTCGCCAACCCAGGGGAGCGCCGCGAACTTGTCCAGCGTCGCGATGAGGAACGCAGGAAGCCGGCGGTAGATCGGCTCGTCCACGGCCACGATGGGCAGCGGGCGGTCGCGGGTGAAGTCGCACTCGAAATTGGTGCAGATGATCCGCAGCTCTTGGGGAAAATCATCGTTGGGCAGGAGCATGAAGGACGCAGGCGCGAAGCGCGTGCCGCACCAGGGGCAGCTTTCCAGGGGGATTGGAGAAGGATTCCCGCGGGGATCGCGTTTGAATCGCGTCACCCGGGCCCGCGCAGATTCCGATTGCCCGTCCCCTTTGCGTCCGAGAATATTGGGCGTCGCGGCCCGGCCCACCCAGAGGCCGATCTCAAACGGCCACGCGCCATAGCGACTCGCATTCCCCTCCCGCTCCAGCTCCAGAGCGCAGACGAGCCCCGCGGCTCGCGCGAGTTGATCGAGCGTCAAGAGCCGCAACGTGTAGCGCATGATCACGCTCACGCCGGCCCCCGCGCGCCCCGCATCGCCCGGGTGACGCAGCCTCCGTAAAACCATGGCGAAGGCCGCGAGGCCCAGGTAGGCTTCGGTCTTGCCGCCGCCGGTGGGGAAGAAGAGCAGGTCCACCGTCTCACGGTGAGTATCGGCCGGGTCGGCGAGGCCCGGAAGGTTGAGCAACAAAAATGCGAGCTGAAAAGCGTGCCAGCTCGGCTCGCCGATTTTTTCCTTGAGGCGCTGCCGGAGCGCCCGCGCCACGGCACGGTTCGCCACGCGGAAGGCGTCGAGCGCGTCGCCATCCTCGGCCAGCACGGCGACACCACGTTCGATCCTGCCGGCGGCGAAGTCCGCGAAGTGGAGGAGTCCATCCGCGGTCTCTCGCC